>OWIC01000434.1_pt1 | contig 24869 bp, 19 predicted proteins | sample 1732791 | NCBI WGS metagenome assembly OWIC01 (sample SAMN05065754, study PRJEB22554) | human gut metagenome | biome: ENVO:2100002; feature: ENVO:00000062; material: ENVO:00002003 | host: Homo sapiens | place: USA
GGCATACGAGATGAGCGCTAGTCGCGTGGGCTCGGAGATGTGTATAAGAGACAGCAGAAAAACAGGAGCGACCAAGAGAAAATCGTAAGTTCGGTCAAACCCGGCAAAAAGGGCCGCTGCACAGCATCCCGTACAGCGGCCCTTTTTGTTCTCCGTTATTTTCATTCATTCTCAACATGTCTTGTTTTCATCTTCTGTCTGCTCATGTTCCCCTCTTGCCGCCCGCATCAGCCCGGCAAACAAAAAACCCAAATTGACCCCCAGAATAAAACCCACGATGCCTGCTACCAATACCATTGCGCCGCCTCCTTTCTTCTACCATATTTTACCATGTATCATTTGTCGGATGCAATCGCAGCCCGTCGCAAAAGGCAAGATCACTGCCCAACGTGCAAGCTTTTTGCGCCGGAGCGTTGCAAGACTCTGCCGCATCTGCTATACTTTTGACAACACTTATATAAAGGAGGTGCTCTTTATGTCTGTTATGGATACTCTTGTCAGCCGCCGCACCTACCGCCGCTTTGCACAGAAAGCTGTTCCGCAGGATGTGGTGGATGATATCGTCGAGGCCGTCCGCCTGTCCTCCTGCGGAGCCAACCGTCAGGCTGTGCGTCTGGTGGTGGTGAACAAGCCCGAGGCGGTGGCAAAGGTGCAGCCGCTGGTCAAGTGGGCTGCCTATCTGCCGCCGGAGCAGGGCACGCCCAAAGCCGACGAGCTGCCCACCCTGTATGTGGCCGTGGTGCAGGACACTTCCATCCCCGGCGACCTTGCCACCGATACCGGCATCGCCCTTGCCAACATGACCCTTGCCGCATGGGACAAAGGCGTGGGCAGCTGCATCATGGGCGCGATCAACAAGCCTGCCCTCACCGAACTGCTGGGCATTGAAGAACCGCAGAAGCTGGCATTCATGGTGGCGTTCGGCTACCCGGCCCACAAGGCTCACATTGTGCCGCTGACAGCTGAGACCGGCGTAAAATATTATCTGGACGAGAACCGGGATTACTGCGTGCCAAAGCGGAGCAAAGAAGAGATCGCAAAATATCTATAATTTGTATATATACATTTCTTCAACGCATTTTTTGTATAATTGTTTTCAATTCGGTTTCAAATGATGAGATTTTTTGCACAAGTATTGACTTTTCAATTTGTACAATCTATACTAAATTCGTTCGCCAGATGTTCGATGAATCGCATCGTTCTGGCGTACCGCAAAAACATACAGTACATTTGAGGAGTGTTTGAATATGAAAAAGATCTCTCGTCGCAGCTTCCTGGCTGCTGCCGGTCTGTCCGTTGCTGCTCTGGCCCTGACCGCCTGCGGTGGTTCTTCCGCAAGCACCGCTTCCTCCGTGGCAAGCTCTGCTGCTTCTTCTGAAGCTGCTTCCACCAGCGCTGCCGCCGGTGAGCTGACCACCGTTGAGGCCGGCAAGCTGACCATGGCCACCAACGCAGCCTTCCCTCCGTACGAGATGACCACCGATGCAGGCGAGTTTGAGGGCATCGACATCGAGACTGCTCAGGCCATCGCTGACAAGCTGGGTCTGGAGCTGCAGATCGATGATATGGACTTTGACGCCGCTCTGCTGAGCGTGCAGCAGGGTAAGGCCGACATCGTTATGGCCGGCGTTACCGTTACCGACGAGCGCAAGGCTGTGATGGACTTCTCCGACAGCTACGCTACCGGCATCCAGTCCATCATCGTGCCCGAAGGCTCCGACATTGCTTCTCCCGACGATCTGGCCGGCAAGAAGATCGGCACCCAGCGCGGTACCACCGGCTACATCTACTGCTCCGATGACTTCGGCGACGACAATGTTGTGGCTTACGACGACGGTCTGACCGCTGTGCAGGCCCTGAACAACGGCCAGGTGGACGCTGTGGTCATCGACAACGCCCCTGCCAAGGAGTTCATTGCTGCCAACCCCGGCCTGAAGATCCTGGATACCAGCTACGCCGAGGAAGATTACGCCATTGGTATGGCAAAGGGTTCTTCTCTGGAAGATGCCGTCAACGCCGCTCTGGAAGAGCTGAAGGCTGACGGCACCCTGCAGTCCATCGTGGACAAGTACATCACCGCTGAATAATCAGCTGGCTGATAACGGAACCACGGGGAGGCAGCCCCCAACTGGGGCACCTCCCCTTTTTTGGAAAAATAAGGTTACAAAATTCTAACAAAACAGGAAAGTGAGGATGCGAATGGCTGCTCAATACGAACTGCTCAAAGAGCTGCTCAACAGCGGCACCAAGCTCAGCTTCGAGCAGGAGTTCTTCTTCAAATTTTATCAGGCCTTCATCCTGAAAGACCGCTGGACGCAGTACATCAACGGCGTGGGCACCACCCTGCTGGTCACTGCCATTGCGCTGGCACTGGGCATCGTGCTGGGCAGCGTGGTGGCACTGGTGCGTGTGGCACACGATCAGCAGCGCCCCGGCCGCAGAAACCCGGTGTTGGGCTTCTTCAACATCATCTGCGAAATTTACACCACCATCATCCGCGGCACGCCCATGATGGTGCAGCTGCTCATCATGAGCATGGTCATCTTTGCCAACAGCCGCAACTTTACCATGGTGGGTGCGCTGGCACTGGGCATCAACTCGGGTGCCTACGTGTCCGAGATCATCCGCGGCGGCCTGATGGCCGTTGACCCCGGCCAGATGGAGGCCGGACGCAGCCTTGGCCTGAACTACATGACCACCATGGTGGTCATCATCATCCCGCAGGCCATCCGTGCGGTGCTGCCCGCACTGGGCAACGAGTTCATCGTCCTGCTGAAGGATACCTCCCTGATCACGGTCATCGGCGGCAAGGAGCTGCTGTACGCCGCACAGGGCATCATGAACCGCACCTACGAGCCCATGTTCCCGTTGCTGGGCGATGCACTGATCTACCTTGTGCTGGTCATGCTGTTCACCCGTCTGCTGGCAAAGTTTGAGAGGAGGCTGGCTCAAAGTGACCGATAAAATTCTGGAAGTCCGCGGCCTGACAAAGACCTACGGCGGCGAAAAAAAGCCGGGCGCAAAGCAGCCCACCCCCACGCTGGACGTGCTGAAGGGCATTGATATCGACATCTACTGCGGCGATGTGGTCTGCCTGATCGGCCCCTCCGGCTGCGGCAAATCTACCTTTCTGCGCTGCCTGAACCGGCTGGAGATCCCCTCCTCCGGCAGCATCAAATTTGAGGGCACCGAGGTGGATGAAGCCCACATTGACGCTGTGCGCCAGAAGATGGGCATGGTGTTCCAGCACTTCAACCTCTTCCCCCACCTGACCGTGAAGAAGAACCTGGAATTGGCCCCCAGTCTGCTCAAGCTGAAGGACAAGGAAGCCATTTCCCAGCGCGCCGACGAGCTGCTGGCCCGTGTGGGTCTGGCCGACAAGGCCAACGTCTACCCCAAGAGCCTGTCCGGCGGCCAGCAGCAGCGCATTGCCATTGCCCGTGCCCTTGCCATGGATCCGGACGTGATCCTGTTCGACGAGCCCACCAGCGCCCTCGACCCCGAAATGGTGGGCGAGGTTCTGGAACTGATGAAGGAGCTGGCCCACACCGGCATCACCATGCTGGTGGTCACCCACGAAATGGGCTTCGCCCGCGAGGTGTCCAACCGCGTCATCTTCATCGACGACGGCAAGATCCAGGAGGACGAGCCGCCGCAGGAACTGTTCACGAATCCGAAGCATCCCAGACTGAAAGCATTCCTTTCTAAGATGCTGTAATACTTTTCCACAGAGTAAAAGGGGCTGTTGCATGTGCAGCAGCCCCTTTTACTCTGTATTATTCTTTGATGCGGAACACAAACAGCTTGCTGAAAATGTAATTCAAAGCCATGACGATGAACTGTACCGCAAACTTAGAGATCCGGTCATTCCAGTGCAGAATATTTACCAGCAATGTCATGCAGGCCATTTCGATAAGGAGAGTGGAAATCCTCGCACTGAAAAATTTCAGCATTTCGCGCAATTTATCAGCACTTTTGCTTTCAAAAACGAACTTTCGGTTTGTGATATAAGCAAAAGAAACTGCGCAGATCCATGAGAACGTATTGGCAGCCATCAGTTGAAATGGGTCTTGCGGATCCAGAAAGGCTGTAGTGAAAAAATAGTAACTTGCCAGACTCACTACCGTAGTCAGACCACCTACGATCACATAGTTGATCAATTCCTTATAACGAAAATAAAGTTGCTTTATTGTTTGTATCATACGCAGCGCCCGGAATTGATTTCCTTTTCCACAATATAGATCGGACGGTTTTTCAGCTCTGCGAATGCAACGGAAAAATATTCACCCATAATTCCGACCAGCAAAAAGAGAACAGCAAATAAAACATTGAATGCTGCAAGAATCACCTTATACTCGCGGAAGCCGCACAGTGCACTTATAGCAAAAAGCACAGCAGCAAGAAAACTTACAGCACCGGCATAGAGGCCGAGTTTCAGTGGAAAATCAGAAAAACCGACTATGGTGCTGATTGCAAAATTCATCAGTTTTTTTAGCGTATAGTGGCTGGCACCGCCAGCTCTTTCCGCAGCAGTGTATTCCAGCGTTGTTTTCCGGAAACCAACGCTTTGTACATATCCACGTAGAAAACGAGTTTTTTCACGGTAATTTGTACGTAGAACATCTGCCACACGGCTACTGATGGCAAAGAAATCCGATGCATTTTCCTCCAGCTTTACTTGATCAGACAAGGCGTTGATCACCCGGTAGAATGCTCTGGATGTAAAGTTTTTGATGGCACCTGCCGATTTGTTGGAGGTTCGGACCATGCTGATAACCTCATAGCCTTCCTCAAATTTCGCCATGATGGGGGCGATGCATTCCAGAGGGTGCTGCAGGTCGGCATCCATGCAAATGATCACGTCCCCCGCAGCATGATCGATGCCTGCAATCATGGCAGCCTCGTGGCCAAAATTTCGCGAAAAACTGATTACACGGACATTCTTGTTCTGCTGCGCAATCACTTCCAGAATATTCATACTGGCATCGGTACTGCCATCATTTACAAAAATCAGCTCATATCCCCCTCCCCCGTATTCCAAATTCTGTTCGATGGAGCAGAAAGCTTTATAAAACTTTTCCAGAACGGCTTCTTCGTTATAAACTGAAATAATTAACGATAATTTTTTCATTTAACTTCCCTGCTTTTTCGTAGTTCTTACGGCTCATCTGCAAATTTGACAACAATTTTTCCGTTGATGCACCGGATCGAACCCTGATCCGGATAGCAGGGCATAGATGCTACCTCGGCATTACCGTCAAACTCTGCGGCATCTCCTAATTCCGGTGCAAAGCCACACCAAAACTCCATGGCTTCCTTCCATGCGTAATCATTGAAAATAGGTTCTCCTTTATATGTAGCCAGATCCAAATCATCGAAATATTCGCTGATTCCAACAAGATTTTTATCGTGCTTGTCATACTCCCCGATATAAACAACCTGCGCATCTTCAGTATAACCTTCGATACTTTCAATTCGCGTGATCAAAGTTGTGTAATAACTGATCATTTGTGTCTGCATCACGTCTGCTTTTAGGTAGAGGATATTGCTGTAACGAATATTTAGAGTCACAAGTACTCCTAATAGGGCAACAGCGGCTTTACATAGGGCACCTTCTACTTTTGTTCTATCTTCGGGATATTTATCAATAAACCATACAACCAAAGCAAAGGCAAACGCCTGTCCAAAAGTCATTACGGCATGAACATCCCAAGGCTCTACCATCAGGTATACAAAGCATGCTGCAATAGGATATGCGATTAGAATCAATAGGGTTTGACATCCTTTTGGGGTCTTAAGAATATACATTTTCCGGAGCACAAATATGGCAATGATCGCAGTAACAATGATCAACAAAGTATAGACATATCTTGCGCTGAAGTCTTCCACAGCAGTGCTTGGATAAAAGAATGAGCCGTAACCGCACAGTATCCGATAAATATAATTGCTCAGATTTGTTCTTCCAAAATGATTGATACCTTTGTAATCCGTCAAAACAACGCCAAACTGATTCAGAAAATATTGATTGACTAGAAAATATTCTGTAACAAACCCAATGCACACAGTTGCATTACACAGGGCCATTTTCCAAAACGTTTTCCAGTTCATATCAGACTGCCGGATATCTTCCATCATATAAAGCAGCAATGTACAGATGCAGACCGGGATATTTGCCTGGTACACACCAACAGAGCAAGCCATCAAAACCGTGCAGAGTAATAGAGCGACAACATTCTTTTTCTGGTGAAAAATCCATGCTCCAACAACTCCCAGTAGGGATGCAGCATAATAGTATGGTGCAGTAAACATGTAACTGAATGTTCCCGTCACTGACGGAAATGTCACCATACTTCCGCACAGCAGAATAACAAGAGGCTTTGACTGGATCCTCAAACTATCCGCCAGCAGATATACGATTGCTGCAATGCACAAAATCGTAATCGTACCATTTACCACTGGCAGGCTGTAGTTTTTACTACCCAGCAAATTTGCACTCAGACTTCCAAGAATGCCCAGCATCCACCGTCCAGATTCGTAAGTAGCGCCCACTTCATTGAAATACCGTACATCATCATGGAATGAGTATTTGTTGAACAGAACCATACCATGCGCCAACAATCCCCAAAAAGTAGCACTGCACAGTACTGTTTTTAACAGGCTCTCATTTACCTTTAGCTTTTCCGCAGTTTTTTCCATGTCTTTCTCCCAAACAAGGCATCATTCCCGAATTTAGCCAAAACTATACAGTTGTATTATACAATGTCAGCCTATCTCCTGCAACTATTTCTGCAGAAAAACGTGCTCTGTGGTTTCTATTTTCCACAGAGCACAGTTCTCATCATTCTGTTTTGTTGCAACTTTTACAGCGCATTATTCGTACCATCTGTTTCCTGCTCACTGGTATAAAGCACCATCAGATGGTTTGCGCTCTCTTCCAGCTGGGTCTTGGCCTGACGGAGATTGGCTTCCTCGTTTTCATTCATCTTTTCGGGCTTATCCTTGCGCAGGCAGCGGCGGAGGTTGGCGAGGTCGGTTTTGATGCGGTTCTTCTCGTCCTTGTCCAGCTCCTTTTTGCATTTGGAAAGAGCCTCGTCCACCTTGTAGGCCAGCACCTCGGCCTGATTGTGCAGGTCCAGCCGCTCCTTGCGGCGGCTGTCCTCGACCTCGTAGGCGGCAGCGTCTGCCATGGCGCGCTGGATCTCATTTTCCGAAAGGTTGGTGCTGCCGGTGATGGTGATGTTCTGCTCCCGGCCGGTGCCAAGGTCTTTGGCAGACACCTTCACCACGCCGTTCACGTCGATATCGAAGGTAACTTCGATCTGCGGTTTGGAGGAGAAGCTTGCCCGAATGCCGGTGAGCTTGAATTTGCCCAGACTCTTGTTGTCGCGGGCAAAGTGGCGCTCGCCCTGCAGCACGTTGATCTCCACACTGGTCTGCATGGGCCGTGCGGTGGTGAAGATCTGGCTCTTGCGGGTGGGGATCATGCTGTTGCGGGTGATCAGCGGGGTGGCCACGCCGCCCAGCGTCTCAATGGAGAGGGTCAGCGGGGTCACATCCATCAGCACAAGGCCCTGCGCCGCTGCGCCGGTGGCACCGGCCAGCTTGCCGCCGCCCTGCAGCAGACCGCCCTGCACAGCCGCACCCATGGCAACACACTCGTCCGGGTTCAGGCTGTGGCTGGGTTCGCAGCCCAGCAGCTCCTTCACCTGACGCTCCACCGCAGGCATCCGGGTGCTGCCGCCCACCAGCAGCACCTTGCCCAGCTGGCTGGCAGAAATGCCTGCATCCCGCAGCGCATTCTGCACGGGAGCCACTGTGCGGGCCAGCAGGTCGCCGGTCATCATTTCGAACTGCGGGCGGGAAAGCGAGATATCCAAGTGGTGAGGGCCATCCTTGCCCACTGCGATAAAGGGCAGGTTCAGCTGTGCCGACGGCGCGGCAGAAAGCTCCTTCTTTGCCTTTTCGGCTTCCTCTTTCAGCCGGCCCATAGCTGCCGGGTCGCGGGAGAGGTCGATGCGATCCGATTTTTTGAACTCGGCCACAGCATATTCCACGATGCGCTGATCGAAGTCGTCACCGCCCAGATGGGTGTCGCCGCCGGTGGCAAGCACCGTAAAGGTCCCGTCCTCGATCTCGATGATGGACACATCAAAGGTGCCGCCGCCGAGGTCGTAGACGAGGATCTTCTGCGCCGCTTCGTTATCCAAACCATAGGCCACAGCGGCAGCAGTAGGCTCGTTGATGATGCGCAGCACGTTCAGGCCTGCAATGCGGCCTGCATCCTGCGTAGCCTTGCGCTGGCTGTCGTCGAAGTAGGCGGGCACCGTGATGACCGCTTCGGTCACCGGCTCGCCCAGATAGCTCTCGGCATCGCGGCGGATCTTGGCCAAGATCATGGCGCTGATCTCCTGCGGGGTCAGGTCTTTGCCGTCGATGTGCACCCGGTAGTCACTGCCCATATGGCGCTTGATGCTGGAGATGGTGCGCCCGGAATTTGTGGCGATCTGTCGCTTGGCCGCACCGCCCACCAGACGTTCACCATCCTTCGTGAAGGCCACAACGCTGGGGGTGGTGCGCTCACCCTCCGCATTGGTGATGACCACGGGCTTGCCGCCCTCCACCACTGCCACGCAGGAATTGGTCGTGCCGAGATCGATGCCGATTACTTTGCTCATACTGTCTGTTTCCTCTCCGGTGCTGTGCATCTTGGGCGCAGCTCTTCAAATCATTTCCGAGTATATCTTACCGTCCCGATATGACGATTTTTTAGTCCAATTGTAAAGATTCCATGTCGTAAGCTGTGGCTCGGGCAGGCAGTTCACTGGTCAGTTCCCGGATGAGCTGGTCGGCTTCGGCCAGCCACTGCTCTGCGTCCGGCTCGTGCTCACGGGCCTTGATGGAAAAGCCCTGCCTTGCTTCTGCGGCCAGTGCCAGCGCCTTTTTGCGGCTGGTGTAGCGCGTTTCGGTCTGGGCCACACGCAGGCACACCTGCGGAGTGTACTCGATATCCGGCATATGGACTGCGTTGGCGCGGGCACGGCGGTAATACAAAAGTGCCCGGCCATTGTCGCCCCGGGCAGCGCAGTCATCGCCCAGTGCAATGTTGGATAAGATCTCGCCGCTGTCTGCTGCTTCCTTCCACATGCGGCGGGCCTTGGCACGGTTCGTGCGGGTGCCGCGGCCCTTATAAATACAGTCTGCCAGCAGGGCAAGTCCCATGGCGCTGCCAAGCTCGGCTGCTTTTTCAAAGCATTCCACAGCCTGCGCCCAGTTGCCCTTGCGGGCGGCTTCCTTTCCGGCATCCGCTTTCTCATCACCGGGGTCTTCCGGCGTATGGCCCGCGTGCAGCAAACCGTTGAGCAGAGCGCCGTCCAGCGTAGCCGAGTGGCTCCACGGGTCCAGCACCACGCCGTCGATCCCCTCAGTGGAAAGGGCCAGCTCCATGGCATCCTGCAGGGTGTAATCTGCCATTGGCCGGGCAGAAGTGCTGCGGTCGGCGCAGGCCGCAGCTGCAGAGGTGAACATAGGCAGCCATGTGCGGCCCTTCTCGTTGCGCAGGGTCCACAGCTGCAGGTCCTTAGCCTTTGCCGTGGGCACCGGATGCTCCGTCCACGGTGCAGGCGTGTTGTGCACCGTCAGTGCCGTGCGCAGCGGCACCAGAACATGGGTCTCCATTTCCAGTGCATAGTTCAAAGCGCCCATCAGCGTCCAGAAGCTTTCTTCGTTCTGGCCTTTATATAAATTTTCCACTGCCTGCTCAAAGGCCGGGCAGCCGGTGCCCGCCGGGCTGTAGGCCGGAGCGTTCTGCCGATGCTTGCGGGTGCCCACCGGGCGCAGCCGGATGCCGCCGTCTTGTCTTTTTGCCATCTGCTCACCATTCTTCCAGTTTCTAGTCAGTTTTTAGTATAGCAGGAAATGGCTTTGGGTACAACGCCTATCTGTATGTATCCATTTTTCCCTGCTCAAAAAAAGCGGGGTGCCAGATCAGCTTCTTCTGGCACCCCGTTAAAAATACATTTTTCCTGAAACGCCTTATTCCGCGTCCAGATCTTCTTCGGTCTCAGCAGCAATATAGATCGGTCTGTGCTTTGTTTCAAGATATGTTTTGGCAAGGTACTCGCCCGCAATTCCCGTACACAGCAGCTGCACACCACTGCACAAAAGGATAATGCAGACAAGGCTCGGCCAGCCGGAAGTAGGGTCGCCGAACATCAGTGCACGCACCACCACGATCATGATGCCTACAAACGCCAATACGCAAAAGGCAAGGCCAAGGCCCGCCGCCATCAGCAGCGGAGCTGTGGAAAAGCCCACAATGCCTTCGATCGAATATTTGAGCAGACCCCAGAAGTTCCACTTTGTTGTGCCCGCCACACGCTCTACGTTTTTGTAGTCGATCCACTTTGTTTTAAAGCCGACCCAGCTGAAAATGCCCTTGCTGAAGCGGTTATATTCCGCCATGCTCAGCACGGCATCAGTCATTTTGCGGCTCATCAGGCGGAAGTCTCTTGCTCCATCCACGATCTCTGTATCCGAGAGCTTATTGATGATCTGATAAAACTTTTTGGCAAACCAGCTGCGAACGGGCGGTTCACCCTCGCGTGTCGTGCGGCGGGTGGCCGCGCAGTCATATTCGCTGGAGAGCAGCAGCTCCAGCATTTCCGGCAGCAGCGAGGGCGGGTCCTGCAGATCCGCATCCATCGTTGCTACATAATCGCCCTTTGCCGCTTTTAATCCGGCATAAATGCCTGCTTCCTTGCCAAAGTTCCGGCTGAAGGAGATGTACCGCACACGGGCATCTTTCCGGTGCAATTCCCGCGCGATCTGCAGTGTGCGGTCTTTTGAGCCGTCATCCACAAAGATGAACTCAAAATCTGCTCCGTGGGATATTCCCATCTGCTGTGCGATCTTGCTGGCCTCTTTATAAAAAATGGGAAGTGATTCTTCCTCATTGTAGCACGGAACGACCAAACTTATCAGCATTCCTGTTTCCCCTTTTGTGCAATATTTAAAATCATTGTAGCATACCCCCACCCTGGTTTCAACCGTTTTCGGCATTTTGCCCGGCGGTTTTCAGCACACTTTTGCAATAAAAACATTTTCTATGGCTTTTTAAGTTTTTGTACGCTATAATAAGTAGGATTTCATAAACCTTATAATGCAAGAAAGAAGGAGTATCGCCTTGAACAAGATGCTAGGCTATCTGAAGGACTACAAGCGCGAGAGCGTGCTTGCGCCCCTTTTCAAGATGCTGGAAGCCACGTTCGACCTGTTCGTGCCGCTGGTCATGGCGGATATCGTGAACATCGGCATTGCCGCCCACGACTTCCACTATATTCTTGTGCGGTGCGGCATTTTGCTGCTGCTGGCCATGATCGGCCTTGCCTGCAGCCTGACGGCACAGTATTTTTCCGCAAAGGCGGCCGTGGGCTATTCCACAGCTCTGCGCCACGCCCTGTTTGAGCACATCCAGACCCTGAGCTTTACCGAGATGGACACCCTCGGCACCAGCACCCTGATCACCCGTATGACCAGCGACGTGAATCAGGTGCAGAGCGGCCTGAACCTGTTTTTACGCCTGTTCCTGCGCAGCCCGTTCGTGGTGATCGGTGCCATGGTCATGGCCTTTACGGTGAATTCCCGTGCAGCGCTGATCTTTGTAGTGACCATCCCGCTGCTGAGCGTGGTGGTGTTCGGCATCATGGCTGCTACCCGGCCCCTGTACAAGACGGTACAGAATCGCCTTGACCGGGTGCTGGGCCTGACCCGCGAAAACCTGACCGGCGTGCGCGTGGTGCGCGCCTTTGATAAGGAAAAGAGCGAGGTAGAGCGCTTTGAGAATGCCAACGACCTGCTGACCAAGATGCAGCTCCATGTAGGCCATATCTCTGCCCTGATGAACCCGCTGACCTATGTGCTCATCAACATTGCCATTGTGGCACTGCTATATGTGGGCAGCATTGAGATCAATGTGGGTGGCATGGCTTCCGGCGACGTGATCGCGCTGGTGAACTACATGAACCAGATCCTTGTGGAGCTGGTCAAGCTGGCAAACCTGATTGTGCAGGTGAGCAAGGCGCTGGCCTGCGCAGGCCGCGTGCAGGCTGTGCTGGACACCACGCCCGGCATGGCCTTCCCGGAAAAGCTTCTGGGCGAGGTGCCCGCCGAAAAATCCGGCGATGCCGTGCGCTTTGAGCATGTAAGCCTGACCTATGCGGGTGCCGGTGCACCCAGCCTTTCCGACATCAGCTTCACTGCAAAGCGCGGCCAGACCATTGGTGTCATCGGCGGTACCGGCAGCGGCAAATCCAGCCTTGTCAACCTGATTCCCCGCTTCTACGATGCCACCGAGGGCACGGTGGAGATCATGGGCCGCGATGCCCGGAACTATCCCCGCGAAGAACTGCGCGGCAAGGCAGCCATGGTCATGCAGAAGGCCCAGCTCTTTGGCGGCACCATCCGCTCCAACCTGCTGTGGGGCAACAAGAATGCCACCGATGCGGACCTGTGGGCTGCACTGGAAACAGCACAGGCTGCGGAGTTCGTCAAAGCCAAGCCCCTTGGGCTGGACGAGCCTGTGGAGCAGGGCGGTCGCAACCTGTCCGGCGGACAGAAGCAGCGCCTGACCATCGCCCGCGCCCTTGTGGGCAAGCCGGAAATTCTGATCCTTGACGACAGCGCCAGCGCACTGGACTACGCCACCGATGCCGCCCTGCGCAAGGCACTGGCTGCTCTGCCCGGCAGCCTGACCGTGTTCATCGTGAGCCAGCGCGCCGCCAGCCTGCAGTACGCGGATCAAATTCTGGTGCTGGACGACGGCCATCTGGTGGGCATCGGCACCCACGACCAGCTGCGCCAAACCTGCCCCGTCTACGAGGAGATCTACGAGAGCCAGTTCAAGAAAGGGGATGCGCAGAAATGAGTGCAAAAGCAAAAACAAAGCTGACCCCGCAGCAGCGCAAGGCCACCTTGACCCGTGTTCTGGGCAAAATCAAACCTTATTCCCTGTTTGTGGTGTGCAGCCTTGTGGTGGCCGCTGTGAGCGTGGGCGCGCAGCTGTATATTCCCATCCTCTGCGGCAGCGCCATTGATATGATGCTGGGCAAGGGTGCCGTAGATTTTGGCGGTGTGATGCGCATTATCATCGAGGTGCTGGTGGTTGCCGGTGTGGCCGCTCTTGCGCAGTGGCTGCTGAGCGTGTGCAACAATCGCATCACCTTCCTTGTCAGCCGCGACCTGCGCAACGAAGCCCTGCGCAAAATTCAGACCCTGCCGCTTTCCTACCTCGACAGCCACCCCTCCGGCGATATCGTCAGCCGCATGGTGGCCGATGTGGATACCTTTGCGGACGGCCTGCTGATGGGCTTTACACAGCTGTTCAGCGGCGTGCTGACCATCCTCGGCACCCTGCTGTTCATGCTCAGCGAGAATGTGCCCATCACGCTGGTGGTGGTGTGCATCACCCCGCTGAGCCTCGTGGTGGCAAGCTTCCTTGCCAAGCGCAGCTATGGTTACTTCCAGAGCCAGAGCGCCGTGCGCGGTGAGCAGACCGCGCTGGTCAACGAGATGATCGAGGGCCAGAAGGTGGTGCAGGCCTTCGGCCACGAGGCCGAGAGCCTTACCGCCTTTGACGAGGTGAATGGCCGTCTGCAGGACGTGAGCCTGAAGGCCATCTTCTTTTCCAGCCTGACCAACCCCGCCACCCGCTTTGTGAATAACATCGTGTACGCAGGCGTGGGCCTTGTGGGTGCCGTGTACGCGGTGCGGGGCGGCATCACCATCGGCCAGCTGAGCGTGTTTTTGAGCTACGCCAACCAGTACACCAAGCCCTTCAACGAAATTTCCGGTGTAGTCACCGAGCTGCAGAATGCTCTGGCCTGCGCCGCCCGCGTGTTCGAGCTGCTGGATGCCGACGATCAGGTGCCGGAAGTCGAGAATGCCCCCATGCTGCAGCCGGACGGCCATGTGCAGCTGGAGGATGTTTCCTTCCGCTACCTGCCCGACCGCCCGCTGATCGAGGGCCTTTCCCTCGACGTAAAGCCCGGCCAGCGCATTGCCATCGTCGGCCCTACCGGCTGCGGCAAGACCACCCTCATCAACCTGCTCATGCGCTTCTATGATGTGAACGGCGGTTCCATCAAGGTGTCCGGCACCGACATCCGGGATGTGACCCGCGCTTCCCTGCGCGGCAGCTACGGCATGGTGCTGCAGGATACATGGCTGCGGGCCGGTACCGTGCGGGAAAACATTGCCTACGGCAAGCCGGATGCAAGCCTTGAAGAGATTGTGGCAGCAGCCAAAGCCGCCCATGCAGACAGCTTCATCCGCCGCCTGCCGGAGGGCTACGATACCGTTATCGCCGAGGACGGCGGCAACATCAGTCAGGGCCAGAAGCAGCTGCTGTGCATTGCCCGCGTGATGCTCTGCCTGCCGCCGATGCTGATTCTGGACGAGGCAACATCCTCCATTGATACCCGCACCGAGGTGCGTATCCAGAAAGCTTTTGCCCGCATGATGCAGGGCCGTACCAGCTTTATTGTGGCGCACCGCCTTTCCACCATCCGCGAGGCGGACGTGATCCTTGTGATGAAGGACGGCCACATTGTGGAGCAGGGCAGCCACGACGAGCTGCTTGCTGCAAACGGCTTCTACGCCAAGCTCTACAACAGCCAGTTCGAGGGCGTGGAGACCTGAGAGTTCCTGATAATAATAACAAAAAGGAGCGATGCGCTGCATCGCTCCTTTTTGTTATTATTTGCTTTCAACTTTCTGCACGATGGGTTCATCGGGCGGCGGCGTGAGGGTAGAGTGCTCCACAATGAACTGCTCCGCCCTCTCCCGGGCCAGACGCTGGCGCACCTTGCGTGCATCGTTGGCGGGGAAGGTGCGCTCGCCGTCCAGCTTGGCATCCCAGTGGGCAGCGGCTGCTTCCACCTCGGCGTCCGTGGGTGCAAGGCCCTCCTTTTCTGCCACCAGCAGAAGCCCCAGCCAGCTGCGCAGCTTGCGCTCTGCCTGCGCGTGGAGCCATGCACGGAACTCTTCCACCGTCTGGCCGCGCACTTTAAGGAACTGGTCAAAGTTGATGCCATTGGCCTGCAGGCTCAGGTTGAACTGGCGCTGCTCGGCAAAATAGTTACCGCCCACCAGCTGCTTTGGCAGCGGGCCTTTCACTGCATCGCCCAGCTGCCATACCAGCTCCTTGCGTGCCCGCTGCTCAGCCTGGGCACAGCGCTGTGCCCAGATCTCGCGGGCCACCTGCTGCCGCAGCGCCGCCTTGCCCGCTGCATCGGCTGCACGTTCTTCGTCGCCGTGGTGACGGTTGATCTCCAGTTCAATGGTCAGCTGCCGGATGGGGTGCGGCTCAATGGGCTGCACGAAACCGGTGTATGCTCCCACTTCCAGCGGCGGAAGCGCGTAGAACTGCGCCCCCGCCCGGAAGCCCTCGGCCCGGTTCACCGCCAGCAATTCAAAATCCGGGTCGGTCACCGGCACCACATGGTACTCCTGCACCAGCTGCTCATACAGCGCCGAAAAGCCGCCAAGAATGGTGCGATTCACCGCCTCAGTCAGCAGACCGTCCTCTTCCTGCGGCGCGTCCGGCTCCGCCTGCACCTGTGCAACGGCTGCCGCCAGTTCCTCGGCACCGGCTGTGAATACCAGACGGCAGTCGCCCGGCTCAGCCATGCCAAAATGTTCCAGTTTCATCCTCTTTTCCCCTTTCAGCGGGCAATGCCCACGGTCAGCACCAGCAGGGCCACACCTATCACGGTATACAACACCTCGGCTCCCAGCGTGGCCCGGTCGCCTTCCACGTACATCTTCTCCGGGTCGTCGGGGTCATAATATAAGGTGACGGTATCCCCCACCGCAAAGCTCTTGCCCCGCGCAGGCTTCGGGTAGTGCAGCCGATGGCTGCCGCCTGCGGTGGTAAAGGCCAGCACATAGGCACCGCCATCCCGGCTCCGCACGGTGCCCTCCACCGTGGCCGTGACCTTCTGCCCCTGCGTGCACAGCCTGCGCCGTGCCAGCACGCTGCGCAGAGCCATAAAGAACATGATGCCTGCTCCCAGCAGGAAAATAATGATATTGAACATTCTGCATTTCCCTCGTTTTCTCAGTCTGCGCGCAGGACACCCTCCCGGCGCGTCCTGTTTATTGTATCACACTTTGGCAAAAATTTCGCCCTGCAGCTGCCATTCAGAATGCATCAATTTTCAAGCAAAATTTTGTCGAGAAAAATTAAAAATAATGCTTGACAATTCTGCCATATCTGGTATAATAACTATCGTTCCGAGCATCACGGCTCACGAATACAACAGAATATGCGGATATGGCGGAATTGGCAGACGCGTTAGATTCAGGTTCTAATCGGGGCAACTCGGTGGAGGTTCAAGTCCTCTTATCCGCACCAAACAATGAAAATCCGAACCTTTTCTCGATAGGAGAAGGGTTCGGATTTTTTGTTTTCTTCGGAAAGCAAGATGAAGGCTTCTTCCCGACGGCTGTGTGTCCAAAACCTTATCAGAAGAACCGTATAACAAAAGTCACAACTGTAAAGGTGCCGTAAGGCAGAAAGGACACAAACATGAAGTACGATGAAAGAGCCTGCAAATTCAACATGGACACCGGGTGCGTGGAGCTGCTGCTCCGGGATGGGAGAAAAATCTCCATTGATTGCGCTGGGGTTGAGGATGCTCTGGATGTGACTATGTCGCAACAGACGGAACTGGATTACCTTATCTATAATGACCCACTGGGCTATGCCGATTTGATTCTGAATGGGGACCCGGAGGAATATTTGAAGAACGTGGCCGGGAGCCATGGGTTAGAAGATTGACCACACTATAAGAATTCCCTAGAAAACAGTTCCCATCTGTACGACAAAATTACAGATGAAACCGATTTTTATGTGCGTATAAAATGTTCGGTGCAACTTGCTCCCGGCTAAATGACGCCGGTCTTTTTGTCTGGGCTTGTGCAGCAGCCCCTTTTGCCGCAGAGCAACGGATGCTCTGAGCACAATCTACAAATTTGCGGCAAATTATTTGTGAAGATGTCGAATAGACATTTCGGATTCTCTGCGGTATCATAAAAGCACAGGATTGTTACTCTCTGGAGGCATTACTTGTACGCTTGCTTGCTGGTTTGACTTGCTTGTGATTGTACTATCGTTATTTGCCGCAGGGAGTTGTTTTTTTGTAGGGCAGGATCAGACATGGAAGTTTACAAGAAAATCAACAATAACGTTGCACTTGCCCGCGATGCAAAGGGCCGGGAGCTCGTTGTCTTTGGCAAGGGCATCGGCTTTGCCTCCATGCCCTATGAACTGACTGATCTTTCCTGCATCCAGCGCACCTTTTACGATGTGAACGAGAAGTATTTTGCACTTCTCCGCGATGTGCCGGAAGCCGTGTTTCTGGCGGCGGACGATATCGCCGATACAGCCCGGGAAGAACTGGATTGCACCCTGAATGCAAACCTGACCTATGCCCTGGCCGACCATCTCAACTTTGCCATCCAGCGCAGCCGCGAAGGACTTAACGTCCAGGTGCCGCTTGCCTATGATATCCAGCATCTCTACCCGCAGGAGTACGCCATCGCAAAACAGGGGGTGCACGCGCTGTGCCGCAGTCTGGCGGTGGATCTGCCGGACACCGAGATCGTGAGCATTGCCATGCACATCATCACGGCGGAAAACGAGGTGGGAGATATGCATTCCACCATCCTGACCGCCAAGGTCATTTCGGAGCTGTCTGCCATCGTGGAGCATGGCATGGAGATCCAGCTCAATAAGGAAAGCTTCAGCTACTCCCGGTTCTGTATGCATCTGCGGTATCTGGTACAGCGCATGATGCACGGCAGTCCGCTCGATGCCGGTAACGCCATGGACAGCATGTTCGTTACCATGCGCAACGAGTACCCGCAGGTCTATGCCTGCGTACAGCAGATTGATACCTTTCTGCACGGCACCTACGGGTGGCAGTGCAGCAAAGAAGAGCAGCTGTACCTCATCATGCATATCCACCGCGTCTGCGTTGAGCGCGCGGAGGATTGAGCTTTTTTCAAAATCAAATCATAAGGATCGTTACCTGTACTCTGTTTGCAGGGCGTCACCCATTTCATGCACCACCAAGGCAGCGCCCTGCGTTGCGGCCTTTTTGTGGTCTGAGATCGGGTGATTTTTCTTTTTTCGGTATGTCCACCGTCCGGCGCGCGAAGGCGGTGTGAGATATAAAACATTCGACAGGAGTGAGATGCTTTGGCAGAATTGAAACAGGATCCCTCTCAGGCGCTGCTTTCCCTTCTGTATCCGCTGTTGGGCGGCGAGGCGAACGTGGCCTCGATCACCCGCAGAGGAAACCGCATCTCCGCCCAACTCAAGGACGAAAGCCTTGCGGACCCCGCAGCGCTGGCAGCTTTGCCATCCACCGCGGCCGTCAGCGTAAAAAACGGGCGGCTTCGCCTCGAGCTGACCGAACAAGCCTATGAAAAAAGCAAGAAGGAGAATCTACTTATGGCTAGTAAATATGATGGTCTTGCGCGCATTATCATCCAGAATGTTGGCGGCAAGAGCAATATCGTGTCCCTTACCCACTGCATGACCCGCCTGCGCTTCAAACTGCAGGACGAGAGCAAGGCAAACACCGATGTGCTGAAAGAGACCGACGGCATCGTGACCGTGATCCAGTCCGGCGGACAGTATATGGTGGTCATCGGTCAGCAGGTTGCCGATGTGTACGACGCTGTGTGCACCGTGGGTCACATTACCCCGGGCGGCGCTGTGGACGATAACGGCAACGCCACCGGCAGCGCCGAAGCCCCCAAGGAAAAGCAGAGCCTGTTCAATGCCTTCGTCAGCATCATTACGACAGTGTTTGCCCCCTGTCTGGGCGTGCTGGCTGCCACCGGTATCGTAAAGGGCTTTATCTCCCTGTTCGTTGCCATCGGCGTGCTCAGCAACACCAGCGGCACCTACAATATCCTGTACTCTCTGGGCGACAGCTTCTTCTACTTTATGCCCATGCTGCTGGCCTACACCGCCTCCAAAAAGTTTGGCCTGCCGGAGCTGGAGGGTATGACCATTGGTGCAGCGCTGCTGTACCCGTACCTGTCCACCACTTCCGGCATGGATATCTCCAACCTGTTCGGGATCCCGGTCGTTATGCCTGCTTCCGGCAACTACACCTCCAGCGTTCTCCCCATCGTCTGCGCCATCGCATTTGCAGCATGGTTCGAGAAGAAGTATAAAAAGTTCATCCCGGATTCCTGCAAGCTGTTCTTTGTGCCGCTCATCACCTGCGGCGTCACCTTTATCCTCACGCTGTGGATCATCGGACCCATCACCTCTCTGCTGGGCGATGGTCTGGGCATTGCACTCAATGCGATCGCAAACTTTAACGGCATCCTGCTGGGCGCTGTTGTAGGCGGCCTGTGGCAGATCCTGGTCATGTTCGGTCTGCACTGGGCTACCGTGCCTCTGATGCTGAACGACCTGGCCACCAAGGGCTATTCCAACGCACTGACCGGTATGTTCGGCTGCACCTTTGCACAGTGCGGTGCCGTGTTGGCAATTTACCTCAAGACCAAGAACCTCAAGACCAAGAGCCTGTGCATCCCCGCACTGATCTCCGGTATCGCAGGTGTTACCGAGCCGGCGATCTACGGCCTGACCCTGCCCAAGAAGAAGCCCTTTATCATCACTTGCATCGTGGGCGCCATTACCGGCGCTGCCCTGATGGCATTTAATGTTACCGGCTACACCAGCGCAGGTACCGGCATCTTTGGCTATACCGCTTACATCAATACCGTTACCAACGATATCTCCGGCATGATCGCATCCATCGTCATTTCCCTGATCGCCGTTGTGCTAGCCTTCGTGATGGTCTATGCGACCTACTCTGATGAGCCTGCCAAGGCAAAGAAGTAAACGGCACCCCAAAACCAAAGGAATGTTCAGGCACCTGTAAAAAAGACCGGCAGATCAAGGCTGGTCAGAGAAGGTAAGAATTTACAACAGAAGGTAAATGCAGAAAGGTGAAATAGTATGAGCGCTCGTAATGTTTATATCAGCCGTCGCAATTTCATGAAAGCAGGAGCCGTCGCAGCAGCAATGGCATCCCTCAGCGTTCCCGCAATGGCAGCCCCTGCAGGAGAGGAAAACTGCCTGTGGTCAAACATCACCCCTCGCCGCTCCACCCAGTACGGGCCGGTCGTGGGTCTGGATCAGGGCGAGAGCCTTGTGTGGTACGGCATTCCCTATGGTGCAGCCCCGGTGGGAGAGCTGCGCTGGCAGGCACCGCAGGATCCTGCCGTGTGGACGGAAGCCAAAGATTGCACTGCTCCCAGTGAGGTCGCTTATCAGTACGGTTCCGGTGCCATCGGCACCGAGGACTGCCTGAAGCTGGATGTTTATACCACCCCCAACGCTCATAAGCTGCCGGTGCTGGTGTTTATCCACGGCGGCAACAACCAGACCGGCAACACCAAGGAAATCCTTGGCAGCGAGCTAGTGGTCCGAGATAACTGCGTCTTTGTCACTCTGGATTACCGGCTGGGTCTGTTCGGCTTCAACTGCCTGCCTGCCCTCTGCCGGGGCAGCGATGACACCGGCAACTTCACCCTGCTGGACATCGCAAAGGCGCTGGACTGGGTCAAGGATAACATTGCACAGTTTGGCGGCGATGCGGACAACATCACCATCTCCGGTTTCTCGGCCGGCGGTCGTGACGTAATGGCAATGCTGACCAGCCCTCTGTTTGCCGGACGCTTCCAGAAGGCAATCGCCTTCTCCGGCGGCATGACCATTGCCGATGAGACAGCAAGCGTGAGCCAGATTGCATGGGCAATTGCGCCGCTTGCGGTAGAGGACGGTCTGTTTGCAGATACGGCAGCTGCCAAGGCGTGGCTCATGACCGATGGCGAGGATGTTCGGGATTGGCTGTATAGTCTAGACTCCGCCCGTCTGTGCCCGCTGATGAGCAATGCAGGTATCCGCATGAGCGTCTTCCCTCACCTGTACGGTGATGGGGTGGTGCTGCCCAAAGAGGGCTTTGCTACTACCCAGTACAACAATGTGCCCCTGCTGATGCTGACCGGCAGCACCGAGTTTAGCATGTTTGCAGCGTGGGATGCATACTTTGGCAGCGCCGAAATGAAAGCATACTCGGCAGCAGAGACTAATGCTGCAAAGGACTTTGCGGTCAAGTACGGCTCCGATATGTACCGCATCTTCAATGCAGAATGCAGCGCCGAGACCATGTACGACCATTATGGTGCGGATATCTACCTGTGCCAAATTGACTACGGCGACCCCGATGCACTGAGCCAGATCCCCGTTCTGGGCGCATTCCACGGCATCTTTGTGCCCATGCTGTCCACGGTGAACAACTATGCGGCAATGGTGGATTTCAGCGGCGAAGGCTATCAGGAAATGGCAGTGCTGTTCAACCGTTATCTCAAGAACTTCCTCACCAACGGCGACCCCAACGGCAACCTGTTTACCGGTATCCGGGGTCTGTTCTCCGGCGACAGCGCCCTGCCTAAGTGGCAGAACTGGACCCCGGACAACAAGGTCAGCATGGTGATGGATGCTTCTGCAACGGATGCACAGATCGGCTGCAAGGATGTCTCCACCACCTATGATGAGATCATGGACCGCATGGATGCAGACACCACGGTTTCGGCAGAGCTGAAGCAGAAGATGATCCGCAATGTCATGAACGGTCGCTGGTTCAGCGCTGCGCTGGATGCACGTTACGGCAACCCCACTCTCTGGAAGTAAGAGAGTTCCCTAAAACTTCAAAGAACCGACAGATCGGGGCTGATCAGAGGAAGGTATCCTGAAAGGCTTCCTCTCGCTGTTCGCAGCGATTGGCGTACTGGACGACGCAGGTTCCATCTGCTCACGGTCGTTGCTGCATTCGTTATCACCTATATCGTGTATAGCGACGAGCCTGCCAAGGCAAAGAAGTAAACCACAGTTTTAGCAGGGGTTTTATAGATATCCGTATTCAGGGACAGGCTCCGGCCACAGGCCGTGCAGGGCCGCGGCCGTAAAGGGCCTGCCCCGCTTTTTATATCAGCTGAACAAAGGAGAAAAACACCATGAGCGTTTTCCGTGATGATTTCCTGTGGGGCGGCGCCTGTGCTGCCAACCAGTTTGAGGGTGCATGGGATGTGGACGGCAAGGGCGCCAGTGTGCCCGATATGTGCACCAACGGTTCCCACACCGTGCCCAAGTGGGTGACCACCACCATCCACCCGGACCGTCTGTACCCCAGCCACGAGGCCATCGATTTCTACCACCACTACGAAGAGGACATCGCCCTGTTTGCCGAGATGGGCTTCAAGACCTTCCGTACCTCCATCAACTGGACCCGCATCTTCCCCAACGGCTGGGAAACGGAACCCAATGAGAAGGGTCTGGAGTTCTATGACCGCGTGTTCGACTGCTGCAAGAAGCACGGCATCGAGCCGCTGGTCACCATCAGCCATTACGAGCTGCCCTACGCTCTGGTGGAAAAGTACAACGGCTGGGCTTCCCGGGAGCTGATCGGGTTCTACATGAACTACTGCAAGACCATCTTTGAGCGCTACAAGGATAAGGTCAAATACTGGCTGACCTTCAACGAGATCAACGCAGGCATGATGGCCTTTGGTCAGGTGCTTTCCACCGGTACCGTGCAGGGCTACGAAGGCCCCGCCATGGGCGCACCGGATGACCCCCAGACCCGCCTGCAGGCTTTGCATCACCAGTTTGTGGCAAGCGCACAGGCCATCATCTACGCCCATGCGCACTACCCCCAGTTCAAGATGGGCTGCATGCTGGCCTACGGCCAGAGCTACGCCATGACCTGCGACCCGGATGACCAGCTGGCCAACCAGCAGGGCATGAACGAGCACAACTGGTACTGCGGCGATGTGCATGTGCGCGGCGAGTACCCCTACTTTGCAAAGCGCCTGTGGAAGGAGTTGGGCGTGGAGATCCGGATGGAGCCGGAGGACGCCGAGACCTTGAAGAAGGGCGTGGTGGATTTTTACACCTTCAGCTACTACATGACCAGCTGCGTGACCACCCACAAGGATGTGGAGGGCATTGGCGGCAACCTGCTGGGCGGCGTGAAGAACCCCTACCTGAAAGCTTCCGACTGGGGCTGGCAGATCGACCCCAAGGGCCTGCGCTATGCACTGAACGAGATCTATGGCCGTTACCGGATCCCCCTGATGGTGGTGGAGAACGGTCTGGGTGCTTATGACGTGAAGGGCGAGGACGGCATCGTCCACGACAGCTACCGCATCGACTACCTGCGCGACCACATTGCACAGATGGCTGAGGCTGTGAAGGACGGCGTGGACCTGATGGGCTACACCCCGTGGGGCTGCATTGATCTGGTTTCGGCTTCCACCGGCGAGATGGCAAAGCGTTACGGTTTCATCTACGTCAACAAGTTCGATGACGGCACCGGCGATTTGAGCCGTGAGCGCAAGGACAGCTTCTACTGGTACAAGAAGGTCATCGCTTCCAATGGCGAGGAACTGTAATCAAGGGCAAAACAAAAACAGGGTGCGCCCACCCGGACGCACCCTGCCAAAGACCACATACGATAGCGATATGTACAACAGGGCGTTCCCCGTCGGGAACGCTCTGTTTCTCTTTACTGGGGGCATGATGAGCTTGCTCCGTTTGCCACGCGGCAAACTCGCGCTGGCCATCCTCGCTGTTCCAACAGGCAAGGATGGCCGGGTAGAATGCCCGTGCCAGACGGTCGATGAATTCATCGGGGTAAGGGGAAGTATTTGTGGACTTTTTCTTTTTGTTCAAACGCACGCTCCTTTGATCGTCCCACCGTGGCAAAGCCGGGCGAGAAAATCAAAGTTCCAATTTTTATCAGGCGCAAGGGCGCGGATGCTTTCCGCCCTGCACTTGCGGCTGGTGGCTCGTTGATGGCTTACAAGTGCCTGTCGTTATGCGATTTTTTCATCGTTCAGCAGTTCTTCAAACTGTGCCATATACGCTTTGTGCTGCTTGAGGATTTTTAGCGTTTCAGTTTTGGCGTAGGAATCGTCCGGTAGCTTAGGCAAGTATCTCATCAAAAAATCAAAGTCCTGCTGAATCCGCCGGACGGCGACTTCCAGCGCAGAGTAGTTGATTCCAGAGTAGTGCGAGTAGCTCGACTGCGGAGCGGGACGGTCTTCCGGGTGCAGAATCTCGTGTACAATCTGCTTGCGGTTCGGAAAATCGGCTCTGGCGAGGCGGTGCATATCGGCATCACGGACTTTGAATTGCCCGGACAGGATCTTTTCTTTTGTACCGGGCATCATCTGCTCCATGATCTCCACGCCCCGCATGAACTTTTCAGAACGGGCAACGTAGGATTCGCTGACGTTGTTCCGCTCTGCAATCTGCTTGCGGATGCTCGCTTCCGCAGAGGTGGGAGGAATTGTGTCAATTTGACACAATTCCTCCGGGGCGGTTTTCTTGGCAGCAGCCGTGTGCTGATTGTTGCCGTTTCCACCGGGCTTCCGATGTTCCACACTGTATTGCTTTCCAATGAGGAACTTCTTCTGCTCCGGCGTGAGATTGCGCCGCCCCAGTTGATTTTTGCAGATCCATGCGAGGACTTCTTCTCTGCTTTCAAACGGGAGCGGCATGGTGGAGAAAGAGATTTCGGGATGCTCCTGAACGATTTCATAACGATTGTGGCCGTCAACAAGGGTGTTACCCCAGACAATCAAAGAAGACAGCAGCTTGCCCTCTTTGAGGATATTTTCTTCAAGCTGCTTGAATTCATCATCGGTCAGAGGAGGAATCTGGGACTGGAACTCCGGGTCAATTTTCAGATTGATCATACGCACACTCCTTTATCTCT
>OWIC01000488.1_pt1 | contig 22861 bp, 26 predicted proteins | sample 1732791 | NCBI WGS metagenome assembly OWIC01 (sample SAMN05065754, study PRJEB22554) | human gut metagenome | biome: ENVO:2100002; feature: ENVO:00000062; material: ENVO:00002003 | host: Homo sapiens | place: USA
AGCTTATCAAACCATGGGCCAAAGCCGCCGGAATTTCCAAGCGATTCACCTTTCATCTTGCGAGTCACAACAAAATCTTTTATTGATTGAATATCAACGAATTAAGTATATCAAAGAATGTAACTGCTAACGATTTAGAAACGAGCTATATTCTTTTTCTTTCACAACTTTGCAATATACAAAGAACGCTTTGATTACGACTGCAAAGATAAATCTAATTTCTTAAAAACGACGTATTCTACTCTAAATTTATAAAATCTTAAGACTTTATCTCTTTCCCGACACAAAAGTTGCCCTCGTAATACTGGCTACAGGTAACTAACTTCTCACAGAAAATCTAAAAAGTAAAATTCTTTTATACAATTGTGTTTAATAATGTTAAATTACGATTTAAACTTGAGCTTTTACACTCAAATAGCGTGGATTTCAGAATAAAAGTATTATCTTTGTGTCGTCTATACCCATACCGAAAGCCTCAATGGGCAGAGGTTGGGCAGACATATATACATATAAGGCGTAACTGTACGCTTTGGTTTTGACTTGTTAGAACTTCGCAAACTCTCAACTGTTCGTCAAAGACAAAGCAACGGGAACGCCTCATGAGGTGTATTATATACAGCCCTCATTGGCTTCGGACGATTCTGTCGTTCGTTGTTATGGGTGCATTCTATATATTTACACTGGCGTGGGGCTTTCGGCGTTGCTCGTTTCGACGAACAGGGCAATGCGAAGGCCTTAACAAGTGGAACGAGTGACAGGACTGGCTCCACGTTTTCATGTATATATACCAACCATTTGTTAATCATGCCAATATGGTAGCCGTTGGCAAAAAAGAACAATAGTTGGTATGAGTTGTATAAAAGTTCCAATCACAAAGACTGATAAAGGTGGTTTTCAAGTAACCATTGACTTGAACTTATATAGTGAAAAGGCTATAACTGCTACAATTTACAGATACACAGACAAGTTCTTTGTTTATCAAAACACAATGCCAAACGATGACAAAAAAGTTTGTGTGACTTTTGAATCAAAAGATGATGGACTTGACGAGAATATCGTCAAGCAATTCTGCAATGACTTGATAGACCAACAACTTCGTGAGATAACAACAGAGAAGTATGGCCATATTCGTGATTTAATCGTTGAGGAAGCATTTAAGCCAGTTAGCCAATGAGACATTTTCTGATTTTCTTCGTGACATTCCTGCTAACGTCACTCTCTTACAATGACTATTCCGAAACTATAGTACCTATTGAGAAAAGCGAACAAGACATAAAAGAAATGGCCAAACGACCTTTGATACTTCAAAAAGCATCATTTTCTTTTGCACCATTATTGAAGTCATGCCACTCTTCTCACTATTCCCATCGGTCGCATAGTTCACACGTATCACATAGGTCTCACTATTCTTCAAGATAGAACAATGAATAATACTTATACTATACTTCCATTCCGCTTCGCTCGATTTAACGAAGACGAATATCTTCTATCGAATGATGTCGGAGAATATATATTCTTACAGAATGACGACTTCCAAAAATTCGTCAATGGGGAGCTTGCCCCTACAAGTGACTTGTTCTATGATATAGAGTCCAAGCAGATAGCCACAACAGACAATGTTGAGGATGTAGTGAAAATGCTTGCAACAAAGTTCAGAACAAAGAAGAGTATCTTGGAGGACTTCACTTCTTTGCATATGGTTGTACCAACCTTGCGTTGCAATTCAAGCTGTATCTATTGTCAGGTAAAACGACATGAAAGTACTGACCATTCAGCCGATATGACAAAGAAGACGGCAAAAAATATTGTCAAGACAATCTTCATGTCTCCTTCTCCTTGCATCAAGATAGAGTTCCAAGGTGGCGACCCTTCTACAGATTTTGAAATGGTGAAGTATATCATAGAAGAAGCAGAATGGCAGAACCTATTCAAGAAACGAGAATTAGAATTTGTCATTTGCACCAATCTCACCTTGCTCAATGAGAAGATGGTCAAGTACCTAAAGAAACATAATTGTATGATTTCAACATCTTTGGATGGTCCCAAGGATTTACACGACACCAATAGACCTCTCCAAAACAAGAATCTTGACCATCATGCTATCTTTGAGAAAAATCTACAAATGATTCGTGGTATTTGGGGCGATGATGAATGTGCATCTGCTTTAATGACGACCTCAAAGTATAGCCTCGGAAGATTCAAGGACATCATAGACGAATACATCAGATTGGGTTTCCATAACATCTTCTTGAGAGCATTGAACCCTTACGGTTTTGCAAAACAGCACAAGGATAAGATTGCCTACCCAATAGAAGATTTCGTAAAGAACTACAAAGAGGGGTTGGACTATATCATAGAACTCAACAAGAAAGGAACTTTCTTTGTTGAAGGATATGCCGCCTTGCTTCTTCGCAGAATTCTGACACCTTTTGCTACAGGTTTTGTAGACTTGCAATCTCCTGCAGGTGTTGGTATCGCTGGAGCAATATATGATTATGATGGCAGTGTGTACGTTGCAGATGAAGGAAGAATGATGGCTCGTTTCAAGAACTATTATTTCAGACTTGGCAATGTAAATGAAGATACGTATCAAAGTATGTTCAATGGAGAAAAGTTGCATGAGATTATAAGCAATGCTTGTAACGAATGCCTACCAGAGTGCGCTGAATGTGTATTCCAACCTTACTGTGGTGCAGACCCTGTAAGGAATATGTCAGAACAGGGTGATATGGTCGGGCATCGCCCAACAAATGAAATGTGTAAAAAGAATAAAGCGATTATGCATTATCTTTTTGAACTCCTTCAAAGGCATGACCCAGAGATAAACAGAATATTTTGGTCTTGGATAAAATAGTGAGATATGAAACAAGTAAAATCATTATACAACTCAAACACCCAAGAGCTTCTTGGACGAGTAACATTGAGCGGGAAGAATCTGTTCAACCGCTCAGCGTATATCCTTGTGACCAATGAAAAAAATGCACCTAAAGGCTACAAGGCTATCATTTCCACGCATGATTTATCAGATAAGTCATCCACGCCATATATTCAAGTAGATAATATTTCTAACTTCAATGAAGGCGATGTGATTAATATCACCACAGATGGAGAGATATGTTTTCTGTATGAAATCAACTCTACATCTAATGCTATTTTTGCAACAGCTCGTTGCAATCATCGTTGCATCATGTGTCCTCAACCACCTGTTTTGCAAGAGAAAGACAGGACAGACTTTAACCTGAACTTGATAAAATTGTTCGATAAGAACACACAAGAAGTCGGTATTACTGGTGGTGAGCCAACGATGATAGTTGATAGATTGTTTGATATTATACGCCAAATAAAGAAGTCATGTCCAAAGGCTGCAATAAGTATTCTGTCTAACGGTGTAAAATTCGCAGATATTGACTATGCTGCAAAATTGGCAGCTTGCAATCATCATGATTTACAAATAGACATTCCTATCTTTTCAGATATTGCGTCTATTCATAATCATATTGTAGGTGCTAAGACATTTTATAAAACGGTTCAAGGCTTATATAATTTGGCACAGTTTGGGCAACAAATAGGTTTGAGAGTAGTTATCCACAAACAAACTTATAACAGATTGTCACAGTTGGCAGATTATATCTACCACAATTTCCCGTTTGTAACACAGGTAGCCTTTATGCAGATGGAAACTACGGGATTGGCAGAAACTAACTTGAAAGATTTATGGATTGACCCATACGACTATAACCATGAGCTAAGAGAAGCCGTCCTCTTATTGAACGACAGAGGTATTACGACTTATATCTACAATGCTCAATTATGTGTACTTCCACCAGAATTGCGACCATTTGCAAAGCAATCTATCAGTGAATGGAAAGATGTTTATCTTCCTATTTGTGAAGGATGCGTACTTAAAGGTGAATGTGGAGGTTTCTTCTCTACAAACAAGAATAATATAAGTGCACATATCCACAAAATCGAATGTACAGATTCATGTACAGAGTGAATTGTTAACAATATTGTCAAACTAAAAAAAACGGAGGTATCAATGAAGAGACTAATGTTTTTACTTGTTTCGGCATTTATCGCAACAACGAGTTATTGCGCAAACGTTTCTGATAACATCATGAACGTATTGGGTAATAATGACGAAACAACTCAAATTGAGAAGCAGAAGAACCAGCCTTTGGTTTTGCAGAAAGCCATTGACATGGTGAAGAGTTCTCTTGCGGGTCACTACTCGCATAGTTCTCATTCTTCGCACAGTTCTCACAGCTCGCATAGCTCACACTCGTCTCACTATTCAAGTCGCTACTAAATAGTGATTCGTAAGGAAGCTTGCACGTTGTAAAAAATTATTAGGGAGGGATTTTTTGCCCTCCCTTTTTAAGAAATTCAGCCCGATTTAATGTTGTTTATGTAACTTCTTCTTAATTATTTCAGATTCTTTTCGGAGTTTGTTGGCTATACTGTCTTTATATGCAGCTATTTCAATCATCTCATAGTGTCTGCGGACAGAATCCTCATACACAGCGACACAATTTCTAACATTATTGATAACCTCTTTATCACGTTGTACTGAGAAATGCTTTTCTATGTAGCGAATATTCGGGTCGTCAGATGGTAGTACCATTCGCAATGCTCGATATTTCAAGTCTGCCTCTTCCCAATTTTGATGCTCTCGCCATTGAGTGAGGTTGCCCCAAATGGAGATAATGAGAGACAAAGCCAAACCAACGATGAAAAGAAGAACATACTTGGAGGTTGGCTCAAAGCGGTGGGTGACAATCTTCTTCTGAGGTGCGTTGCTTATGTTGTCAAGTCGCTCTTGCAAATCTTTAGATGCAGCATCTTGCTCTTGCTTCAACTGCTTAACTTCATCAAGCAAGAGCTTGCTTCGCTGTTCTCCGTTGCTTGTTTCTTTCTTGACAAGGTCAACAAAGGCACATATTGCCTCTCTTAATCTTGCTAATTTGTCAATAGCTTCCCCTTCTTTTACAGCCATAGCAAGGATAGCCTTTTCAAGTTTGCTTGTATCAACACTTACAGGGACAGGAGTGTTTCCTGCCTCTGCATTCTTTGGTGAAACAGAAAGTTCATCGACTTTCTGCTCCAATCTCTCAACTGTGCCGTAGATGGCTTCCAATAGTTCTTCTTTCATCTTTCTTTTGTTGTTTGAATGGTTTGTAACTTGCATCAAAGGCTAAAGCCTCTTCTGCGTTTCTTCTTTTTCTTCTTGGATGATTCATCCTCTGGGAATTGCTCAAAGGTCTGAGCATTGGCTGGAGCAAAAAGTCCAATGGAAGAAATACCATTCCATGGGTTTTGGCTGCTCTCCGACATGAATGACAACAGCTCGTCCTTGAAACTACCTTGCTCATATTGTTGAGTAGAAATGGCTCTTGCTGATACATGGTTCTCCGTTCCCTCAAATCTTGCATTCAGTTTGCCAAAGCTATAGTCTCGGCTAATCTGCGTACCCTTGAAGCTATATTCATCCTTGCAGAAACGGATGCCTTGCACCTTGGTTCGCTCCTTGTCCTTATAGACAACCTCTAAGTGAACACCTCGTTTTGCAAGTTCACTTTTGAACTCGTTCCAGCTATCTGCCATTTTCAATGCGCTCTTTACAGCATTGTGAATCTCATATTTAGCACGCTCAGCATTGCGTAAATTGCGAGTATTAGTATTGCTCTTGTCCGTTCCGTAGGTCAGTCCATACTTGGATTTTAGAGCCTTGGTCACCTGCTCATTACGCCTGTAATCGTGGGTGTCTGATATGAGTTTGCCCTCGTTATTGATGCGGTTATACACGATATGACAATGTGGATTGTCCGTGTTGTGATGCCTAACGATGATGAATTGGGTATCGGTGATGCCCATCATCTGCATGTATTCAAGGGCAATCTTAGCCATAAACTCATCCGTCAAGCGTGGTTTGTCCTCTGGTTTGAAGCTCAATGCAATGTGTCCCACAGGCTTCTTAATTCTTGGATTTAGTTGTCTTTGTAGCTCGAAACTTTGCGTTATCTCGGCATTCGTGCCGAGTAACACACCATCCGAGGCGATGATTTTCGCCTCGTCCTTGCCTGTAACATAGCGGATGCAACCACCAAATGAGCTGCCCTTCTTTAGCTTGCCTATCATGTGGTATCCTCCTTTCTGCCCATACTGCTTGGCTTCGGTTTATAACTTGCTTGGCGATACTCGCCAAGGATGGCTTTCAATCTTCTCAACAAGTCCATTACATACACATGGGTTTCGTGGAAACCTCTCTGATGCGACAGCTTGGTAAGTTGGTTGAGGTTGTTCGCCATGCCGATGAGATTCTTGGCGATGGTTACCGTCTCTGCATTGTGTCCGCTGACCACCTCGCCGTTCAAGGCGGTCTCACGGATGTACTCCGCCAACTTGCGGTTGGCTTTTCTCGCCCTCAGTCTCAATGCCTCGTAGCTTGGCTTTGAGAACTTCACCGTGACAGACTTCGACAACTTGCGAACCCTGCCTGTGGGCGGTCTTCCGCCCTTTCTCTTATCTTGTTCCTGTACGTTTGTCATTCGATACACTGTTTATAGTTGGTACACTCACTTTCTGCGACCGTCGGGAGCAAAAAATCTCCGCCCTCATGGTGGAGCGAGGCGTTTTGGGGTTCCCAAAACATAACCTCGCTCCCTCTCAGAACACGTTAGTTGGAACTACTGCCTTTCAGCTATCCACGTCCAAGGTCGCAGACCTTAATTCTCACAATTTGCGCCAAGCCTCGAAGTCCTCTTCATAAAGGCTTAGGTGGTGGCGCACGATGTTCTCGATGATGCCCGATACGCTCATGCGCCTCCCTCCAAGGATGCGGACGACACGATCAAGACGGTCTCGTACATCGGAACTGACGAAGACTGGCTTGCGGTCGTCAATCCTTGGAACTTGGAGGAAGGTCTGCTGATACTCCTCTAATGTCGCCTTGCGCTGCTTGCCACTGATGCGCTTCTGCGGATTCGGTGGCGATTGAGCCTCGTTCGTTGATGTTTCCTCTCTATAGGGAGTTGTTGCAGCAACTTTCTCTACAATTGCTCTCAACTCTGGGTTCTCTACATCATCATAGAGAGAATTACAACTACTTGGATTGGCTTTGTTGCCATACGTAGATGGTTTAACAAAATCCAAATACTCTTTTTCCATCAGCTCCTTTTGCTCAGGAGCCAAGACTACATCTTTTGTTCTTGCCATAGCTTATGCTGTTTTATTTGTTAGTATAGTGGTCACGGTTTGCACCATTGACCGATTGTCGGGTGCAAAGTAAGTGTACTGAGTGCAGCCATGCAACTGATTGGGTGTAACGTGGCAATTTAGTTGTGGCTTGCTTATTTGCATACCGAGATAGTTGTGAGAACTTCAACGTATTTCTCAACTCATCATTGTTCATGTATTCGTTGCAGTCGTGCAAGTTTTTCTTGTTGTTTTTGGCGTTGAAGTCGGCAAACCCCGGCAACATACTGCCACAGAAATTGAAAACGCTTGTTTTTAGATTGCCGTGCCTTATCTTTGCACTCACAAACGTGGAGCACAGCATATGCGTGGAGCTTTGCGACATATAACATAGTATTAACTTAGAAAAAAGAAAAGTATGGGATTCATCGTATTCGAGGAAGAGGCATTCAACTATCTTGATGCCCAGTTGGAGAACTTCGTGAAGCGCATGGACAGAATCCGTGAGCGCAGTGAGGACAAGACCATGAACAAGTGGCTCGACACGCAGGACGTGTGTCAGACGCTCAACATCTGCCCACGGACAGTGCAGACGCTTCGGGACAACGGAACTTTGGCTTATACGCAAATCAGCCACAAGACCTACTACAAGCCGGAGGACGTGATGGCTATCGTAGCAGTAGTGGAGGACAAGAAAAAGGACATGCGCTTTCGCAAGCGCACAGGTTAGGCTGTCAATATACAACAGCCACTTAATCCAAAACAGCAAGTAAACCGAGTAACGTAAGTGTCAACTATAAAACGAGACAACTATGAGCAATGAAGTAATGACAAGAAACAGCGAGTGGATGAACCACATCGTGAACCACCTCAACCGAATGGTTGACAATTTTGAACGTGCCGTGAAGAACTACCGCCCCATACTTGGCGGTGAGCGGTTCATGACGGACAAGGAACTTTGCGCCAGGCTGCAACTGAGCCGAAGAACCCTACAGGACTACCGAAACAACGGTGTCATCCCGTATATCCAGCTTGGCGGAAAGATACTCTACCGCGAGTCTGACATTCAGAAGATTCTGATGGCTAACTATCGTGAGGCGTACAGAATGAAAGGTGTGTAGGAGAATGTCCTTGATGAGTGTGTGAAATGAACAAGGCGACAACGTATAACTTACCGAGTGTGGCTGTTATAGGTTGTCGCCTCGTTTTATTGGCTATACCGAGTTGTTCGTGTTTGCCGGGTATCATTTGTGTTACCGGTATAAATCTAATACCATGCTAAAACACACTGCGGTGGTTCGCCCAAGTGGCTGGAGGCGCAAAGCCTCCAAGGAACGTTGCTTTATGGCAGGTCTATGCCATTGCATTCTCTGTAAAGATACAGACCAGTTTAGTGCGGCTTGTCTGTCTGCCGATGACGGACTGCATGATGAACTCCCGAAAGGCTCTGCTCTCAATGCTGTCAATACGGAAGGCTACCGCAATGACGAGTTCAAGGCTATACACATCATAGCTGATGCGGTCGTTCTTCCTGACATGACGACGCACACCCTGCTCTTTCAGAATGCCGTCCTTGAATACAGCCTTGACAGCCTTGCGCACATAGCAGCCGAACACATTATACATGTCGGCAATCTCCTGCATGGTCATCCATACAGTATCGGTCGGCATGGATACCGTTCCGCTCTCGCTGATAGTTATAACTCCTCTGTTCATTTCCCGTCCTCCTTATTTTTATTCTGGTCAGTTTCTTTTGTTTCTCTGCGCTGCATCAGCTTGTCCATGTCCTTGGATATCTTGTCATCGGTGATGACGGCATAGACCTGGGTGCTTCGCAGGTTGGAATGCCCCATCATCTTGGCGATGCTTTCCATTGATATGCCCGAAGTAACCATGTTTACTCCGAATGTATGTCTTGCAACGTGTGCGGTAAGGTTCTCATTTATACCCAAAGCCACACCGAGTGAATGAAATTCAAACCACATGGAATCACGTGAAGAAAGAGGGAAAACAGGTTTGCTATCATCCGCTGTATTGTATAGCGACATTATTTGTTCAGCTATCGGATGCAAGGGAATGAACGCTTCGTTGTTGGTCTTTGCTCTTTTCTCACGGATGTATTTTCTACCGTCTGCCGTCATCCCGATATGGTGTGGATACAGGTTACGTAAATCGACATAAGCCAAACCTGTCAGGCTGGAGAAAACAAACATTCTGCGTGCCAACTCCAAAGCCTTATCCTCCATAGGAGTCTCCATAATGAGCAGCAAGTCATTTCTGGATATATGTCTACGCTTTGGTGAGCCTTTCTTTTCATATCCGACATCTTCCAATGGATTGAATTTCAGCAGACCTCTGTCAACAGCGATATAAACCAAGCGTTGCAGCCAACAAAGATTATGGTTCGTATTGGATGCACTATAACCTTTGCCAATCAAGAACAACTTATAAGATTTGCCAAATTCCTCAGTCAGATCTTCAAATGCAATGTCATTCATTCCTCGTAACCCGATGAACTCTCGCAAGTTTAGCTGCGATGTCTTAGATTGGCGATAAGAAGATGTTGAGTTAATACGGATAGAGCGCAGCCTAAGGCGTTCACGCTCCTCCTCGCCAGTGGCAAGCAATGTCATCGGGATAGTATTTGCATCAACAATAACATTCTTCAGAATCTCGGCGGTAACGATGCCCTTTTCCTTTGTTGCCTGCTCGTAGGCTTCGTCAATTCTTAGTCTGAACGCTTGCAGTTGTCCGTTCACTCTTGCATTCTTGGCTTCACCTTTTTTCGTGTCCCATTCTTCGGGAGCACAGTAAAGACCTGTTGCTATGGCTGACACTTTGCCGTCAATCGTGATACGGCAAAATATAGATGTGGTTCCGTCAGCCTTTATTCTGCCACGGTTGATATAATAAAACTGCTTGTATGTACTTCTCATTGTTATGTTCCTTTCTTATTTTGTGAAAATATTACAGGACAAACCTGAAGTCCTTGTTGGCTTCGATGAACTTGTCCATATCCTCAAATAGCTTTTTCGGGGTGACACGTGCATAGATTTGCGTGGTCTGAATGTTGTTGTGACCAAGCATTTTGCTGATAGTCTCTATCGGAACACCTTCTTCGAGCGTAACGAGCGATGCGAAACTGTGCCGTCCAACATGATAGACCAAATCCATACTTATGCCAGATAGTACTCGGAGACTTTTCATGTTACCTCTCAGCACTCGAAATTCCTGTGGCGGTAAAAGAGTAGGTCTTGTCGGGTCTTTGTATTTCTCCAACATGGCAAGCGCCTCTGGCAGTAACTTCACACGTGCAAGCATCTTGTTCTTCTTTCTATGGTATTTCAGCCAAAGGCTGCCCTCCTCATCACGAAAGAGGTTTTCTTCCGTGATGGAAACCGTATCGGCATAAGCCGTGCCTGTATAGCAGGCGAAAAGAAAAAGGTCACGGGTCAAAGCCAACGATTTTCTTCGCTCTGGTATTTCGAGGTCACGAATTTTCAGGAAGTCCTCACGTGTCAATGCCTTTGGTGGATTCTCTTTCTTTTGAGGTAGCTTGAAGTGCATGAAATGATAACGCTCGGAGTGTCCTGCCTTGAAAGCTATTCGGCAGGTCTTCTTCAAGATGGCGAGATAGTGGCGGACTGTATCAAGTGCAAGACCTCTCTGGTCCAAGCAAAAGTCCATGTACTCACGGATAAACTGCTCGTCAAGCTCACCGAATGCCACATCGTCAGTTCCATAACGCTTCTTGACGAATAATCCCAATGTCAGGCGAGTGTACTGGTAGTTTGGAAGCGTGCCTTTCTTGTAGTCGATGCCGATTCTTGACTCAATGTCCGCAATGATGGCGTCAAGCTGCTTCAACAAGGTCATCTGAGTGTCTGCACTGCATTGAAACAGATCCTTTATCGCCTTTGCGTCAAAATCCGTCTTGCGCTCCACAAGTGACTCGTAGGCTGAGTTTATTGCCAGCAACAGCTTGTCAATCTTGGCGTTCACTTCCACAGCCTCCTTGCTCTTGCCGTCAAGTCTGCTCTCACGTGGATTCCATAACTTTGGCGTACATGACAACTTGCAACCGAACTGCGCCATTGTTCGGTTGAGGGTGATGCGTCCCATGATGGGAGCCTTACCGTTCTTGTCCAATCCGCTCTTTTTAAGGTAGAGCAACACCTTGAATTTTTCAACTTTCATCTGCTTACTTTTTTAGTTTGCAAAAATAATCAATCAGTAAGCATTCTCCGTCATTGAAAGTTGTGCAGAACAGTGCAACAAACACTGGTGACAAACTATTTGTTTTTCACCTCGTTAGCAGTGTTGGTTTCGGTAACTGACCGCTAACGGTTTGGTAACTGAAATAACTCAATATCTTGCTCGGCTTTGCTTTGCAGCCAATTGGCAGAATTATGAAATATTGCTCATTCTCAACCACTTGCAGTTCATTTCTCTCATCTTCACTTTCCGTTGCTTTTGCTTAAATTGTGCATTCGGGCCGGCACACGTTCGCCACGACCACCACGCTGGCAAAGGGTGTGCCCATTGAAACCGTCAGCAAGATGCTGGGACATACTAACATTGAAACAACACAAATTTACGCCCGCATCACTAACAACAAGATTAGCAGCGATATGCAGGGGCTTGACAAGAAATTTGTCGGTATCGAAAAGATTTATAAGGAAGTCGCCATGTGATTTTGATTATAGGGAACAGGTCGTAAACTGCGACCTGTTCTTGCTGCATTATTCCAACATTACTTAATCCTTAAAATATACAATTATGGGCTTGCAGATGCTTTCCCGGTTATTCCATGTTTGAGTTGGGCAAAGACGAGTGATGATCGGGAGCTATCACAATTTGTGATAACTCCTGACAACATTCGTCATACGCCTATTTCGCCAATGGCTATCATCCATCATGCGGGCAGTCTGTGGACTACCCGTATTTTTTATATCCTTTTCCAAAGCCACATTCCTCGAAACGCCAGCGGTGCATGGCATCGCAGACTGTCTTTCGTGAAAAGAGCCTTTGGAAACCCGCACAAGAGTATCGGAAGGTGAACTCCCGATACACTTGTTTTTCCCGCCCGCATAGGCAATTCCCTAATGGACTGAATGGGGAACAAGAACTTTTCCCCTGTTTCCCAACCTGTAAATCTTCCTCATTAAGCAGTCCTCCAGCCGGGAGGTCGTTTTTATCATTTCAATAGGCAAAGGTAGTTACGTGTTCTTCACGGGTTTGCAAGGTCAAGCCTTTTCAGGTTTGGCGAAAAAATCTTCCCTGCGACATTCGTTGCGAGGTATTTTTTCCACAAAACCCTGCAAACTCTAAACACTGCCCTTTTAAGCCTATGTGAAACGAAAACGACCGACCCGACCGGAAGACGCATAAAAAAAAAGTCGGATTTACGGGAAACAGGAAAAAAGTTCAGTGAAACTTCAACTCCCTCACCTCTCAAATCCGCATAAAATTAAAAACTTAAAAATTACAGGATATGGAAGTAGCAACATTATCGGAAGCAAGAGTTTATGTAGGCACTTATGGCAAGTACAACAACGGTTCATTGTTCGGGGCATGGCTTGACCTGTCGGACTATTCGGACAAGGAAGATTTTTACGAAGCCTGCCGGGAGCTTCACAAGGACGAGGAAGATGCGGAGTATATGTTTCAGGACTGGGAGAACGTACCGGAAAACCTAATCGGCGAAAGCTGGATTTCAGAGAACTTCTTCACCTTGCGGGATGCGGTGGAAAAGTTGGGCGACACCGAACAGGAAGCCTTTTTCGTGTGGTGCAACTACAAAAGCCATGATTTGAGCGAGGAAGATGCGGACGACCTTGTACGGGACTTTCAGGACGAATATCAGGGACAATATGACGATGAAGAAGATTTCGCCTACCAAATCGTGGAAGAATGTTACGACCTGCCGGAGTTCGCAAAAACCTATTTCGACTACAAACAGTTTGCCCGTGATTTGTTCATGTGCGACTACTGGTTTGATGACGGGTTTGTATTCCGGGCGGCTTAAACGACCATTCGGGCGGGGTTAAAAGCCCTGCCCGAATAAACAGAGAAACGATGAAACGGAAAAGCATTTATAAAATCATCCTGCGGGTGTTATTGTTCTGCCTTGTGTGGCGGCTCGCCTGCACAGCCGGAGCAATCACGGCGGTAACGGCATATCTTGTATTTCGTGCCGCCTGTTTCCTGCTCCGGGTCTGCCTGTCGGCGTTTTATGCGTTGTGCGTGGCTCTGCTTTTCCTGCTGTTGCTTTCCCTATTGAGTATATAACGAATAAAAACAGAATATCATGCAATCATTGAACAGAAACGGGGTGAGCATCACCCAAGCACCGGGAGAGGAAAAGTTTGTAAAATACCGTCCGGTCGCATTCAAGGGACGGATATTTTACCAGTACGACTACCGCCACACGGACGGGGAACTGTTTTCCACAGTGGCTAAGACGCTGGCAGAGTGCCGCCACAGGCGGGAAAAATGGATAGAAAAGAAAGAACAGGGTAATAACAGATAAATTTTAAGGGTATGAAAACGACAGAAGTAAACAAGAACCTAATCGGCAGACGTTGCGAGTGTATTTTTACGGGCATGATGGTAACGGGCGTTATTGAGGACATCGAGGAAAACAAGTATTCTGTAAACGTGAAAGTGCATTTCGATAAGCCGCAGCAGTGGGGCGATGATTTGTACACGGAAGATTGGGCATGGGGACGCAAGACGGACGAGTTCGGCACGCTGCACCATTTGCGACTGTTGGCAGACGAACCGGACTTTCAGACGATGACGGTAATTTTCGGTGAGCCTATCAGCCGGATAGACCGCAGTGTTTTTGAAGATGTTGAAACGTGGGGTGTTTCTTCTTTGCAAGGTTGGATAAACAGCTATGAAAGTGTCAGGTTTGTAGCCATAAACGACCATACGGCGGTCATAACGGGAGAATACAACTTTGAACAGGTAAAGGTGTGGTTAGAGAAAAATATACCCATACAGAGCCTTAAAATCAGTTGATACAAAGGCGGCAGAAATGCCGCCGCTACTTTCTTTCATGAGTGCCGGAAAATAAAGTAGCCAAAGAAACCCGACCGTGTTCCCTAATAAAAAAACACCCGCCGATATTTTCGGCGGGTAGATTTTCATAACATACACATTGTGTATCAATCCATTTCTTTTCCCCATAGCTCCTTGTCTGCCGGGGCGTTTATCAATTCATGCCTGAACCAAGTTATAAACAATACATGGTAAACGCTTATTCCGATAAATATCCACAGGGTCATTCCGTTTCTTCTTCGCTGCTGTCATTGTTGAACGAGAACGAAACCTGCTGCATCTGCCCGAAGCTGTCAATGATATAGATGTCAATCGTCTGCTGGTCGGTCGATGCCGATGTGTAGTAGAGCCGGAACGTTTCTTTCTCCAGCGGGTACAGGTCATTGGACAGGAACACCGTACCGTTATCCATTTCCAGCTTTCCTTTGCCGTCAGGCTGGAAATAGCGTATCTGGTAGGTCGTAGGCTGGTAGTCGCCGCCACGCACCAGTTGGCAGCGTATTTCGGCTGTTTCGCCCACTTTCAGTTTCTTGGGCACGGGCAGCGTTTCCACCGTGAACGGGTAAGCCTGCTGAATGTCCAAGCTGTCATTACAGGCGGTTACAAGCACGAGGGCGGCCACGATGTAGCAGCCCACGATGATTTTATACATTACATTCTTCATATACATTATTATATAGCGGTCAGTTGATAATGAATTTCAGTCCCATGCCTACCTGCGTGTGGAACTTGCCGATGTCCGAGCCGAACAGCATACGTTCCCTCGCATTGACAAGCAGCACCACCCGGTCGGTCAGGTAGGTTTCCAGTTCCAGCGTGAGCGCACCGCCGTAGATGAAACAGTCCTTGTCCAGCAGCGTAGCCCCGTCCGGCAGCAGCTTGTCGCCCCGGTTGCTGGTTTCATACCCGGCGAGAGCCGACAGCCCCAGCGAGAGGAAAAAGGTCTTTCGCCTGTCCGAAAGGAATTTCAGGTAATAGCCGCCCTCCGCCGTGAACTGTTCTACCGGAATGCGCATATCCTTGTAGTCATACTTCTTATGCAGGTATTCCCCGCCAATCACCCAGCGGTTGGCGTTCTTGGTGTAGACGCTGTATGCCGCCCCGAAATGGCAGGCAAAATCCGTGTCGGAGTTCCAATGTACCCCGTCCGCCATGCCTGCCGTTACCTGCAAGGCTTTCATGCCCGGAAGGTATCTTTGCGCGTGTGCCTGGTTCAAATGCAGGCACAGCGCAAAGAGTGTCATTATAAAGATGTGTTTCTTCATTCCCTACTTTATTTTCAGTTCGTTTATCACTTCGGCGTTCACGATGTCGGCATTCTCCACCCGTATGGTCTGATGCCGACCGCCGTTCTTCTCGTAAAGCTCCACCAGCAGCAGCTTGTCGTCCGGGATGGTGAACTTCGGCAAGGCGTACACCGTCCGGACGGTACTTTTCCCGGCAATCTCTATCACCTCGTTGTAGCTGCGTACCGCATCCAGTACCGTTTCCTGAATAGCCGTGCGTTTGGGCACTTTCTTATCGACAATCTTAAACTTGATGAAGTCCGTATCGAAAGGCACGTTGGAACTGTTCTTCGTCTGCGTATGCACGTAAAGCATCCCGTTATAGGTGTAAATCCCCTTGATTAAGAACTGTATGCCAAAACGCTTGCTGCCCAAGTGTCGCACTTTACGGTCATTGTTCTTGTAGATGCTCTGCATTATCAGTTTTACCAGCAGCGGGCTTTCGTTTCCCAGTTCCCGGAAATAGATGTTCATGCGGGTATGCGAAAAGTCGGACGTATCTTCATTTTCCAAGAAGTCCTTCATTTCGATGTTGAGCATTTCCGGCTCACGGGCATACTTGGCGTTGAATGAATAGAAGCTGCCGTCCTCACAGATGACGGAGAAGTTCGTTTCTCCCGGAAAGCCCTCTGTCGTGGCTTTCACCCTGATTACGTTTTCCGCACCGTCAGCCTTGCCCGCTATGATGTGGTTGCTCCCCAAATCTACATAGCGGACGGCGGAGGGGAAAATGATATGCACCGTCTTGGCGAAAGTCACTTCCACGCCGTAGGGCGTTACCATTTGTCGGTAAGGCAGCTTTCGGGTGATACCCCGGTACAAGTCGTTGCCTGCCGCATACTTCACCGTGTCGGTTTCCTGTGCGTTTGCCGCACACACGCCCAGCAGGAGGGCGCACATTACAAAAATCTGTTTCATCGTTAATTGGAAATTTTAGTGGTTTGTCAAATGATTATTGCTGTTTGGCGTAAAGCATCACCCTGTACCCGGCTTTCAGCTTCACTTTCACGGTTCGGAACTTCTTGGCAAGGTAACCGGACGCACCCTGCATCAGCCCCCTTGTAACGTCCATAGCCACCTGTTGCCCGGCGTTCTGCGTAAAGGAAATGCTTGTACCCAGCCCGCTGCCGATATTCGCCATCGCCTCGTTGAAGGCTTCCTGCTCCATCGAGGACGGGACGGAAAGCCCCTTTTGCCCGTCCGTGTCGAACACGGCGAGTTCCACCGGGATGATGTTTCCCGCATACTCTATCGAGGACACCAGTATGTCGAGACGTTCGCCCTGTACCTTTGCCGTGCCCGCCACAAGGGTATTCTTCGGGATGACGATGCTGCCCGCCTGCATGGGTTCAAGCAGTCGGAGTTTTACCGTCTGCCCGTCCGTCAGCGTCTGGTCTTGATGGATGCAGGCGGCTATCGTGTTCCTGCCCATTGCGTAACCCGTTCCTACCGCCGTGTTGAAGCCGTAGTTGCGTGGCTGGCTGTAAGCACGGATAAAATCGGCATCGCTCATGGGCTGTTGCAGCCCTGAAACGGCGTTTTCCCGTACTGACTGCACGGACACCGCTTCCGGCTTCTTTTCGATGTCGCCCACGACTGGCACTTGTGCCGCCTGCCTGTCGCCGCCTGCATATTTGGCGGCAAGCTCGTATGACTTTTCCAATAGAGCCATCTGTTCGTCAGCGGTGGGCGTGGCTTCCCGCTGACGTTCCAGCTTTTCGGTCAGTTCCGCCACCTGCCGTTTCAAGTCCTCTTTTTCCCTGTCCTCCGGGGGCGTTTCATAGAACGTGCTCAACTGGCGGTTGATGTCCCGGTAGGCGGTCGCCGAGGAAGAAGCGCCGCCGCCCCGCACGGGCTTCGGATCTTCTTCCGGCATCAGTCCGGCTTCCGCCTGCGGTTCTTCCGTTTCATCGTCCCCTATGAAACCGAAGTCCTGAAGGGATTGTATCCTGTCCTGCCGTTTCCGGCTCATCATCGCCTGCTCGTAGGCGGTCTGCTTGTCCGCTATAATCCCGTCCTCTGCGGGCAGCGGGATGTCGGCATTGAAACCGCCCACGCTTTCCGTTTCCGCTTTCTCCTTGCCGGAGGGGGCGAATATCAGGTACATGCACCCTGCAAAGGCGAGGAACATCAGCGGGAAGACTATCATTTTCCTGCGCCGCTGCACCTCTTTCGGGGAAAGTTCCCGTTTGGGCTTCTTCTCCTTTTCGGGCTGTCTGCCCGGTTCATTTTTCTGTACTTCTTCCATATTCAGGTCTGTTTGTTAAATTGATACTGTCGTTACCGTGCAGCGGGAACTGCCGGATGTGTTCGATTTGCAGCCTTTGCCCGTCCCGTTTCCCGATGTTGTAAATGGACGAAACGGTGATATAGAGGGACAAGCCGCCGAACAGGGCGGACATCACGAGGATGACCGCCAGCCGCTTGCTCGGCGTGATACGCCCGAACAGGCGGCGCAGGCGTTCATCCGCCCAGTCCCGCACCGTTTCAATGTAATTTCGCTTCCTCTCCATAAGGCTATCGTTTAATGGTTTGCAAATCCCTGTTCTCGTCAATCGTGAACGCTTCCATGATGAAGCCGTGCGGGTTGTTGTCGCTCCGTGTGGCGTTCAGGAGCCTGCACGTGGTGACAAGGCTTCTGACCGTCAGGCTGCTTTCCCGGACAATAAGCTGCCGGGCATAGGTTCTCACCTTGTAGGGGTACTGGTTGAAGTCGCATTTCACGCTGTCAATCTCCACCGTCTGGTTGATGTTGCCAGAAATGATACGGTTGTAGTAGCCCTTTTCCGACAAGTCCTTGTAGTAGTTGAACGCACTCCTGTCGGCGAGGAACAGGGAGCGTTTGACGTTTCCCTCGATGGCGTCCTTGTCGGGCGAGAGCGTGAAAAAGAGTTCGTGGAAACGCTTCACGTGCGATTTCGCTTCAATCGGTCTGTTCTGCGCCATGTCCTGCGAGAGAGCCAGCATCAGGCTCTTGCCGTTGTCGAGGACGTATATCTTCTGCCGCTGCTTTTCGGCGAAGCTGTACGAGTTCCACACGGCAAAGCCCGTGACCAGTGCGCACAGGCAGATGAATACCAGCGCAAAGAGCCGGATTTGCCGGAAGCTCGTTTCGATGTTCGTCAATGACTTGAATTCCATATTCTAAAAATTGAAGTTGGTTATTTGAGAAGTTTTCCTGCAATCTTTCCGGTTGCCGCACCCGCCGCCGCACCCGTGAGTGCGCCCGCACGTGTCAGGTTGCGGTTGTATGCGGTTGTACCCCCGGCTGACACAATCCAGCCTGCCACTGTCGGAACGGTGAAGTAGCCCACGATGCCGATAATCATAAAGATTACATACACGGTACTGCTCCCGTCCGGTATGAAGTTCGGGTCGGAAAGCTGCTCGATGTCCTTCTGGAGCATCAGTGTCTGTATGCGTGCCAGCACGCTGCTGAACAAGTCCGACACGGGAAGCCACAGGTAAATCGAGATATAGCGTGAAATCCACTGGGTCAGCGTGCTTTGGAAACCGTCATAGACGGAAAGGGCGAACGCCAGCGGACCCAGTATCGAGAGCACTATCAGGAAGAACGTGCGCAGCGTGTCGATAATCAGCCCCGCCGCCTGAAAGAGTATTTCCAGCAGTTCCCTGAACCAGTCCCGGACGGATTTCTTGATGTTGTATGCCGCCCTGTCCATGTACATGCCCGTCATGGTAACCATGTCGGAGGGCGACCAGCCCAGTTCCTCCAGTTGCCTGTCAAATTCCTCGTCCGAAGCGAGGTATGCCGTTTCCGGGCTTCGCATCAGGGCTTCGTACTCCAGCCTGTCTTTCTGTGCCCGGTACTCGTTCATGTCGAAGGTCTGCGTTTCCATAAGCTGGCTGCATCCTTTCACAATCGGCGACAGCACCGTGTTGATAGTCCCCAGCACGAACGTGGGGAAGAACATGATGCACAGCCCCAGCGCAAATGGGCGTAGAAGCGGGTAAACGTCTATGGCTTCCGCCCGTGCGAGCGACTGCCATACCTTGGCGGCTACATAGAACAGCGCACCCAGCCCGGCTATCCCTTTGGCTACCCCCGTCATGTTGCCGCACAGGGGCATCATTTCGTCATACAGCACCCGCAGCACTTGGTGCAGGTTGTCAAAATCCACTGCTAACAACATAGGCATGTCCGTTTGATGTTACCAGTAGCGTTCATCCGCCGAGCCGTAGAGAGCCAGCACCCGGTCGGTGTCGTTCTTTTTCTTTGCCCGCAGGTAGGACACGGAAATGTTCTTGCGGGTGTAGTAGTTCACGAGATTGCGGTAGTTCATCAGGCTTCGGTAGGCATTGTCGATGATTGCCAGCCGTTCGGCATCCGTCAGCGACATGCCCGTGATGTTCACGACATTTTTCAAGTCCTGAAGCACGTCCGAACTCTCGTCCAGCAGCATGGCATAGCCGGAGGATATGGTCGCCAGCTCGTCCGCCGTGAAATACGGGTCGGCGAGCATGATTTGGTAGTTCCTGACGTAGATTTCGGAGATTTCCGCCACCAGTTCGATGCTTTTCTTCACCTTGATACCGCCCTTGACGACATCATGCACGGATTTGAGCGCATCGTAATAGGCTTTCCCCTGCTGGAAAACCTTCTGCGTTTCCAGAAAGCCGTTCAGGGTGTTGGCTTTCGTTCCCGCCGTTTCCACAATCTGTTTGGCGGTGTTGATGATGCCCTGAGCCAAGTTGCCGGGGTCTGACACCACCCACTGGGCGGATGCCCTGCCCATGAAGCACAGGCATACCGCCATAAGAAGAATCGTTCTTTTCATCATTTTTTGTTTTTAGGATTTGTAACACGCCTGTATTCGCCGCCGGGCAGGAGCGTTATCCGGTCGTTCTTTTTGTCGTAGGTGAACTGTATGCCGAAGCCTGTTTCAATGAACAGGCAGCCGTTCCGCTCTGTCACCGGATAAGTCGTTTCCAGTACCCTGCCCCTGACATTCGCTTTACGGGTGACGGTGTATCTGCCGTCCGTTTCCGTGAGTGTGAAAGCCGGGTGTCCCCTGACGTGTACCCAGTCGCCCCGCATCCTTTCCAGTTCCTTGCTTTCACTGTCCTTGCAGCCAGCCAGCAGGCAGGCGGACAGCAGCGTGTAAATCAGATTGTCCATTAATTTCATATCGTTTATTTTTAGGTGGTTGATAATCCGGGATTTCTTTTGCTCTCCGCAAGCCGTTTGACAGCCAGTTCAAGGTTGCCGCCCAGCTTGTCGGCAAGGGCGAACAGTTTCGTTTTCTCGCTTTCTTCGGTCGTGTACGTGTAATATTCCTCCAGCGAAACTTCCGTTGCGTACACCGCCGACTGCGTGCCGCCCAGCGAGAAGAACACTTCCTTGTATTTCCGTCCGGGATGGTTCGCCATGTTGATGGACAATATTTGCGAACGTTCCTTGTCGGTCAGTCCCAAGAGGTTCTGTATGCTGTCGAACTTGTTGAGATATTTCCTTTGGTCTAACAGAATCTTGCAGTCCGAATTGTTGATGATGCTCTCTTTCACGATAGGCGAGGAAATAATATCCTCCACTTCCTGCGTTACCACAATCGCTTCCCCGAAATACTTTCGGACGGTTTTGTACAAATATTTTATGTAGTCCGCCATGTTCGCCGACGCTATCGCTTTCCACGCTTCTTCAATCAGGATTAATTTTCTTATTCCCTTCAATTTGCGCATCTTGTTTATAAAGGCTTCCATGATGATGATGGTCGTTATCGGGAACAGTATCTTGTGGTCTTTGATATTGTCCAGCTCGAAGACAATAAAGCGTTTGTGCAGCAAGTCCAGTTCCTTGTCGGAGTTGAGCAGGTAGTCATACTCGCCGCCCTTGTAATAGGGTTCAAGCACGTTCAGGAAGCCGTCAATGTCAAAGTCCTTTTCCCTGACATTCTTCCGTTCAAGCTGTCGGCGGTATTCGTCCCGGACAAACTCGTAGAACGTGTTGAAGCAGGGTGTTACCGACCTGTCGCCCGTGATACGTTCGATATAGGCACTTACCGCATTGGACAACGCCACTTCTTCCGACCGCTTCGGGGCTTCATCGTCCCGCTTCCACAGGGTGAGTATAAGGGTCTTGATACTCTCTTTCTTCTCGATGTCAAATACCCCGTCCTCGACATAGAACGGGTTGAACGCTATCGGGTTCTCGTTGGTGTAGGTGAAATAAATCCCGTCCTCGCCGTGCGTGCGGTTGTGGATAAGCTGGCACAGCCCCAAATAGCTGTTGCCCGTATCTACCAGCAGCACGTGCGCCCCCTGCTCGTAATACTGGCGTACCATGTGGTTGGTGAAGAAAGACTTCCCGCTGCCGCTCGGTCCAAGTATGAACTTGTTGCGGTTGGTCGTGATGCCTTTCTTCATGGGCAGGTCTGATATGTCGATGTGCAGCGGGCGACCGCTCACCCTGTCCACCATTTTGATGCCGAAGGGCGAAAGCGAACTCTTGTAGTTCGTTTCTTCCACGAACAGGCAGAGAGCCTGCCCCAAGAACGTGTAGAAACTTTCTTCCGCCGGGAAGTCCCCCTCGTTGCCCGGTATGCCCGCCCAAAAGAGCGTGGGCGTATCGACCGTGTTGTGGCGTGGCTTGCATTCCATCAGGGCAAGCTGGCTTCCCACATCGTTGCGTATGCGTTTGAGTTCCTCCCGGTCATCGCTCCAAGCCATGACGTTGCAGTGGCAGCGCACGGAAACAAGCCCCTTGCTGTGCGCTTCGTTCAGGTACTCGTCTATCCATTCCTTGTTTATCTGGTTGGCACGGGAGTAGCGGGAAAGCGACTGCATGTTCCGGGCGGTCTGCTCGAACGTTTTCAGGTTTTCGGCATGGTCGTCTATGAAGATGTATTGGTTATAGACGTGGTTGCACGACAACAGCACGCCCACCGGGGCGGCGAATGACAGGCGGCAGTCGCTCCGGTCGGTGGACAGCTTTTCAAACCGTGTGTCCGTACCGACCTTTTCCGGCAAATCTTCCACGTCCGAAAGCGTGTGCAGGCACAGTATGTCGTCCCCGACCCGCATTTCTTCCGGGTAAAGCCCGATGTCTTTCAGGCAGGTGGTATCTGTCTGTGAAAGCGAGAAGTATTTCTCGATGATGCCAGCCTTTCCGTCCTGCCCGGTGATTTCCGGTACTGCCAGCCGGGTAAGCGTGATAAACCCGCTGTCGTTCATGATACGCTCGAACTGTCCGACCGCTTCGATGAATTTCATAGCCGTTTCCCTGTCCGCTATCTCCTGCGGAACAATCCTGCCCCGGCAGAGGGTGGAGAAGTCGCTCTGTCGGCGGCTTCTCTCCC
>OWIC01000519.1_pt1 | contig 21460 bp, 16 predicted proteins | sample 1732791 | NCBI WGS metagenome assembly OWIC01 (sample SAMN05065754, study PRJEB22554) | human gut metagenome | biome: ENVO:2100002; feature: ENVO:00000062; material: ENVO:00002003 | host: Homo sapiens | place: USA
CTATAATGCAAATGTTAAAGGAATGAAAACAGGAACAATGGCATCTTCCTATAACATTGTTGTTCTGTATGAAAAAGATGGAAAAGCATATTTAATTACCTGTTTAGCGGCACACTCAAATGAGGGGAGATATAAAGCGGTACAGTCTGCTATCAACACGATTATTGAATAATGATGATGAAATATCCCGTTTAAGTAAAGTGTCAAAACAATAAGGGTAAGATAAAACAGCACACAATAAAACTTAATACCCACCCAAAAGGGCAGCCGAGAAATCGACTGTCCTTTTTCTATGCCGACAGGCAGAAAGGAGCGGCCACCCATGACGAAACCGAGAGAGAAAACCCGTGAGGAGCTGCAAGCCGAGATTGAGGACGGGAAGAAGAAAATCCGGCAGTTTGAGAACCGGGAAAAGATGTTGCGTCAGAAGCTATCCAAAGAAGAACGCAGAACGCGCAGCCACCGCCTTATCGTCCGGGGCGCAGTCTTTGAAAGTATTGTGCCGGAAGCAAAGAACATGACCGACGAGGAAGCCACAGCACTTCTCCGGCTTGCCTTGACGAGTGAACCAGCGCGGGAGTTTTTGAGAAAACGAGCCGAGGAAACGACAAGCTAAATAATCCCTTGGCAACAAGGGCGCACTTATACACCCTAACGGGCGTGTGCGCTCTGCCGAGGGCTTTATCTTAAGCACAGGGATTTTACCCCGCGCTACGATTGGCGGCTTTGCCGCAGACAGGGGACGCTACACTTCCCCTGCGACAGCTTGCGCTGTCTACCCTTTTGTGTACTTGCGGAAACCGAACACCTTGCTACGCAAGCTATTCATTTTCCACAAGTTTTATATCCGCTATACTGGAGGTGATACCCATAGCCATTTACCATTGTAACATCAGCATAGTCAGTCGGGGCAAAGGCAAATCAGCAGTTGCCGCAGCCGCCTACCGAAGCGGCGAAAAGCTGACAAACGAGTGGGACGGAATGACCCACGACTACACCCGCAAAGGCGGCGTTGTCCATACCGAAATCATGCTGCCGCCCCATGCCCCGCCCTCTTTCTCTGACCGTTCTACCCTATGGAACAGCGTGGAACTTTATGAGAAAGCCGGGAACGCCCAGCTTGCGCGTGAGATTGACGCAGCACTCCCCATAGAATTATCACGAGAGGAACAGATACGGCTTGTCCGGGAATACTGTTCCTCTCAATTTGTTTCTAAAGGAATGTGCGTGGATTTTGCTATCCATGACACCGACAGCGGCAACCCCCATTGTCATATCATGCTGACCATGCGACCACTTGACGAGCGCGGCGCGTGGGCGGCGAAGTCTAAAAAGGAATATGACCTTGATGAAAACGGGGAGCGCATACGCTTGCCGAATGGCAGATACAAGACCCACAAGGTTGACCTCACAGGCTGGAACGACAAAGGCAACGCCCTCTTGTGGCGCAAAGCGTGGGCTGATATTTCAAACAGCTATCTTGAACGCGCCGGAAGCACAGAGCGTATCGACCACCGCAGCAACGCCGAGAGAGGAATTGACGAGATACCTACTGTCCACATGGGCGTAGCCGCCTGTCAAATGGAGAAGAAAGGCATAGCCACCGAGAAAGGCGAACTGAACCGGGCTATCCGCAAATCAAACAGACTGATAAAGGAAATCCGGGCGCAGATCGGCAACCTCAAAGAATGGATTGCCGGACTGCTTGCGGCGTGGGAAACTTCCCCAAGAAAACAACAACCGCCAAAATCTCCGAACCTTGCAAATCTTCTGATGAAGTATTTGGGCGTTCAGAGGGAAAAGAGCCGGAAGTATTCGCAGAGCTGGCAGCACCAACACGCAGCCGACGAACTGAAAACCATATCACAGGCGGCGAATTATCTTGCGGAGCATGGTATCTCTACCCTTGACGAGTTGGACGCTTCTCTTTCCTCTGTCAGTGATGAAGCCTTTTCAATCCGGGAGGGAATGAAAGCCGCCGAGCAGCGCATGAAAGAGCTGCAAAAGCTGATAGAGAACGGCGAGAATTATTTGCAGTACAAGCCCATTCATGCAGAACTGAAAAAGCTGAAAAACGGCTGGACGAACAAACGGGATAAGTATGAGGAAACCCACCGCGCCGAGCTAACCTTATGGAATGCAGCAAGCCGCTATCTCCATGCAAATCTGACAGATACAAAGACGCTGCCTATCTCCAAATGGAAACAGGAATACGCCGACCTCAAAGAGCAGAGAGATACCGACTACACCAAATTGAAAGCTACCCGCGCCGAGGTTGCCGAGCTTCAGAAGATACGCAAGTGCGTTGATATTGCGCTGAGAGCCGAGCAGCCGGAGCAGACACAGAACCGTACCAAGCGGCATGATATAGACCGCTGAAAGGAGTTGAAATTTTATGTATTACACCCAAGAACAAATAGACCGAGCCAACCAAGCCGACCTTGTTTCTTTTCTTCAAGGACGGGGCGAGCAGCTTACCCGCGCCGGACAGGAATACCGTTGGAAACGGCACGACAGCTTGACTATCCGGGGAAACAAATGGTACAGGCACAGCCAAAGCAAAGGCGGCGCACCCATTGATTTTGTCATGGAGTTTTTCGGTAAGAGCTTTACCGAAGCCGTAGAACTGCTGACAGGAGAAAAAGGCGCAGCACCACCGCCGGACAGACCAAGCCCTGCGTCCTTTTCTGACTTCCGACTGCCGCCCCGCAGCTCCGACAACCGCATAGCGAGGAACTACCTCACAGCCGCCCGCCACATTGATGAAGATGTGTCGGGCTTTTTCTTTTCCACCGGGGATATTTACGAGGAAGCCGCCCACCATAACGCCATATTTGTGGGACGGGACGAGGACGGAGTACCACGCTACGCTCATCAGCGCGGCACAGCCGGGAACTTCCGGCTTGATGTGAAAGGCAGCGATAAAGCCTTTAACTTCTGCTACCGGGGCGAGGGCGAAAGGTTGTTTGTCTTTGAAGCCCCTATTGACCTCTTATCTTTTCTCTGCCTGTTCAAAAAGGACTGGCAGAAGCAAAGCTATCTTGCGCTGGGTGGCGTGGGAGATAAAGCCCTTATGCGCTTTCTCTCTGACCGCCCGAACATCAAGACCGTATATCTCTGCCTTGACAGCGACAAAGCCGGAAACGACGCTTGCAGCCGCCTTGTGGAGCTTATGCCGGAGGGCTTGACCGTCCACCGCCTTATCCCTCTTTTCAAAGACTGGAACGAGGTGCAGACGCGCCGGGGCGAAATCACAGACGGGAAATATCTGCGGGAAGCTGTCTATGGATTGAAAGAACCGCCACAGGAAGAAACCGTTGAGATTATCCGCATGAGCGAGGTTGACACACAGACCGTTGAATGGCTATGGGAGCCGTATATCCCCTTTGGGAAAGTAACCATAGTACAGGGCAACCCCGGCGAGGGCAAGACCACCTTTGCGCTGCGCCTTGCCGCTGCCTGTACCACTGGCGGGACGCTTCCGGGCATGAAGCCTATACAGCCGTTTCAAGTGATTTATCAGACCGCCGAGGACGGTTTGGGCGATACCGTCAAGCCCCGCTTGATAGAAGCCGCCGCAGACCTTGACCGGGTGCTTGTGATTGATGAAGCAAAACGGGAGCTTACCCTGTCCGACGAGCGCATAGAGAAAGCAATCATACAGAACGGGGCGCGTCTGATTATCCTTGACCCCATACAGGCGTATATGGGCGACAAAGCCGACATGAACAAAGCAAACGAGGTGCGCCCCATTTTTCGCCGCCTTGCCGAAGTTGCAGAGCGTACCGGGTGCGCCGTTATCCTTATCGGACACCTCAACAAAGCTGCCGGAGGACAGAGCGCATACAGGGGCTTAGGTTCTATCGACTTTAGAGCCGCAGCAAGGAGCGTCCTTTTAATCGGGCGCGTGAAGCGTGAGCCGAATGTTCGTGTTATCATTCACGACAAATCTTCCCTTGCGCCGGAGGGAAAGCCCGTTGCCTTTTGCCTTGACCCGGAAACAGGCTTTGAGTGGATAGGCGAATATGATATAACTGCCGACGAGCTGCTGTCCGGCGCGGGCGGCAACAACGCCACCAAAACCGAACAGGCTGAAAAGCTGATACTTGACCTACTGGCAGACGGAAAAGAACTTGCCAGCGAGGACATAGAGAAAGCCGCAGCCGACGCGGGGATTTCTGCCCGTACTGTCCGGGCGGCAAAGAAAAACCTTGACGGACGCATTACCTCAAAGCGTATCGGCGCAGCATGGTATCACGCCCTAAAAAAGTGAACTGGCAAAATCCAAGTGGCAAAACCCAGATACCTTGCCACTTTGCCACTTCGCCACTTCAACCATAATCCCACCGCCCCATGTATGACCGCGTGGGGCTTTATCGTGGAAAAAAGAGCCTATGTTGCGTCAATAACTCTAAAAAGCACTTGACAAAACGCTTCATGGGGCGGGTCTAAAGATATCGAACCTTTCATAGCTCCAAAATTTGAGGACAATATCATCCTCACCAAAACAGAACGCCTGATGATGAGCAACCGCCCACCTGACCCCAAGAACGCCCGGAATAAAAACGTGCTGGTGGTGGGCGGCTCCGGCAGCGGCAAGACAAGGTTCTTTATCAAGCCGAATCTGCTGCAATGTGATTCCAAGAATTTTCCGGTATCATTCGTGGTTACAGATCCGAAAGGTAGTATCGGCGTGGAATGTGGAGAAGCCCTGTTAAAGCACGGCTACAAGCTAAAATTCTTCAACACGATCAACTTTTCCAAGAGTATGCGCTATAACCCTATGGCGTACATCCATAGTGAAAAGGATGTGCTGAAACTCGTGACCGCACTGATGACCAACACCAAAGGCGAGGGTCAGGGCGGCGACCCATTCTGGGACAAAGCGGAACGGCTTTTGCTCGTTTCACTTATCGCATACCTCCACTATGAAGCCCCGGTTGAAGAGCAAAACTTCGCAACGCTGTTGGAAATGCTCAACACCATGCAGGTGTCCGAGGACGATGAAACTTACCAGAATCCGGTAGACCTGTTGTTTGAAGATCTGGGCAAGAAAAAACCCAATTCCTTCGCTGTGCGCCAGTACAAGCTCTATAAATTAGCTGCCGGCAAGACGGCTCGCTCGATACTGATCTCCTGCGGTGCCCGGATGGCACCCTTCGACATTCAGGAAGTTCGGGATGCCACCATGTATGATGAACTGGAACTGGACAAGCTGGGCGACCGGAAAACGGCGCTGTTTCTCATCATGAGCGATACGGACAGCACCTTTAACTTCCTGATTTCTATGATCTACACCCAGCTTTTTAATCTGCTCTGTGACAAAGCCGATGATGTGTACGGTGGTAAGCTGCCTGTCCATGTGCGGTGCCTGATCGACGAGTGTGCCAATATTGGTCAGATTCCGCAATTGGAAAAGCTGGTGGCTACCATCCGCAGCCGTGAGATCTCGGCGTGTCTGGTTTTGCAGACCCGCAGCCAGTTGAAAGCCATCTACAAAGATAATGCGGATACCATCGTGGGCAATATGGACAGCCAGATTTTCCTCGGCGGCAGCGAACCCACCACCCTGAAAGATCTTGCCGAAGCACTCGGCAAGGAAACCATTGACAGCTACAACAATTCTGATACCCGTGGCAATAGCCCAAGCTATGGCACCAACTATCAAAAACTCGGCCACGAACTTATGAGCCGGGATGAACTGGCGGTGCTGGATGGCGGTAAGTGCATCCTGCAACTGCGGGGTGTGCGCCCGTTTTTGAGCGACAAGTACGACCTGACCCAGCACCCGAACTACAAGTACACCTCCGACTATGACCCCAAGAACGCACTCGATATCGAGAAGTTCTTGAACCGAAAAGAAAAAATCCACCCAGATGATACCTTCATCATGATGGATGCTGATTCACTCCCGCCCGCCTGATAAGACGAGCGGTTATTTTTTACCCATTGACCCAACAGGTACACCGGAAAATCAGCCTTCGCCGTGGTTTTCGGCTTTTTGCAAACGGATTTCAGGTGTGTGCAGGGTCGCTTTTTCAAAACAAAGGAGATTTTTCTATGGAATTCTTTAACAGTGCAGTTGACGTTCTGAAGACTCTGGTTGTGGCACTGGGTGCCGGTCTGGGCGTGTGGGGTGCCGTCAACCTGATGGAGGGCTACGGCGGTGATAACCCCTCGGCCAAGAGTCAGGGTATGAAGCAGCTGATGGCTGGCGGCGGTGTTGCCCTGATCGGTATCACTCTGGTGCCCCTGCTGTCCGGTCTGTTCGGCTAATTCGCTCTCGCAATAAACACAGTTTGACCCATAAGTACACCGGAAAATCAGCCTTCGCCGTGGTTTTCGGCTTTTTGCAAACGGATTTCAGGTGTGTGCAGGGGCATTTTTTCAAAACAAAGGAGATTTTACTATGGAATTCTTTAACAGTGCAGTTGACGTTCTGAAGACTCTGGTGGTTGCTCTGGGTGCCGGTCTGGGCGTGTGGGGTGCTGTAAACCTCATGGAAGGTTACGGCGGCGATAACCCCTCTGCCAAGAGTCAGGGTATGAAGCAGCTGATGGCTGGCGGCGGTGTTGCCCTGATTGGTATCACCCTGATCCCCCTGCTGAGCGGTCTGTTCGGCTGATCTTTTCCGGGCGGCGTCTGCCGCCCCGTACATATTTACTTGCAAGCATTTCCAGCCCCTCCGTGGCAAACGGATTCTTATCACAAGAGGAAACGCATTGCAAAATCGAATATTCACCTTTATTTTGAAAGGATGGTGCTATTATGCAGATTCTGACTCACCTTATTTTTCTGCTCAATCTGCTCAAGACCCTTATCAACCATTTCAGCTAAGGACGGTGACTGAATGGAAACCGTTCTCAAAGCAATCTCAGATTGGATCAAGTCGCTGCTGACAGCGGCGATCATGTCCAATCTCTCCGGCCTGTTTGATGACGTCAACACCCAAGTGGGCAACATTGCACAGCAGGTCGGTACCAAACCATCCAGTTTTGAACCGCGCGTTTTTGCTATGATCGAAGCCCTCTCCCGGAATGTGGTGCTACCCATTGCAGGCGTGATCTTGACCTTTATTGCTTGCTATGAATTGATTCAGATGATTACTGAACACAACAATATGGCACAGTTTGAACCGGCATTGATTTTGAAGTGGATTTTCAAAACTGCCATTTCGGTTTGGATGATCTCGAATACGTTTGACATCATCATGGCGGTGTTCGACGTGACGCAGCAGGTGGTGGCAAATTCCAGCGGCATTATTTCCGGCAACACACGGGTGAACGACATCGGCTTGTCGATGCTGCAATCCAGCATGATGCAGATGGACGTAGGACCCCTGTTCGGGTTATTCTTGCAGTCCTTCTTTATCGGTATCACCATGCGCATCCTGTCCATCGTGATTTTTGTGATCGTGTACGGAAGAATGATTGAGATATATTGCATGGTGAGCCTTGCTCCCATCCCCATGGCAACTTTCGGCAACCACGAGCAATCCCATGTGGGACAGAACTATCTTCGTTCTCTGTTTGCGCTGGGATTTCAGGGCTTCCTGATTCTGATCTGCGTGGCGATCTACGCTGTTCTGCTTCAGAATGTCGCCATATCCGGGGATGCCATCAACTCAATCTGGAGCATCGTGGGGTACACGGTGCTGCTGTGCTTTACGCTGTTCAAAACTGGTTCCGTTGCCCGGAGCATTCTGGGCGCACATTAAGGGGGGTGAAAATTTGGCAGCTTATATTTCCGTGCCGCGCGATTTCAGCAAGGTGAAGTCCAAAGTAGCCTTCAACCTGACCGCCCGGCAGCTTATCTGTTTTGGTGCAGCGGCAGTCGTTGGTGTGCCACTGTTCTTTGTTTTGCGGGACACCGCAGGCAACTCTGGCGCTACCCTTGGCATGATGGCGGTCATGCTGCCCATGTTTTTTCTGGCGATGTACCAAAAGAATGGCCAGCCCGCCGAAAAGATCCTGCGGTACTACCTTCAGGCACGTTTTGTTCGCCCGAAGGTGCGTCCGTACAAGACCCGCAATTACTATGCACTGCTTATGAAAGGAGATGACGCCCATGATTCCGTTTCTGAAAAAGAATAAGGACGACAAAAAGCCGCCCAAGTCCACAGTGCCCCACACGGCACAGGAGAGCATCCCGTTCCAGCGGATGTTTGAGGACGGTACTTGCCGTGTCCGTCCCGGCTACTACACCCGTACCATCCAGTATCAGGATATCAACTACCAGTTGGCGCAGCAGGAGGACAAGACCGCCATTTTTGAAGAATGGTGCAGTTTTCTCAACTTTTTCGACAGCTCTATCCACTTTGAACTGTCCTTTGTGAATACCGCCACCGATTCGGCAGACTTTGAAAAGTCCATCCGTATCCCGTACCAGCAGGATGGTTTTGATGATGTTCGTGCCGAGTATTCCCAGATGCTGCGGCAGCAGCTTTCCAAGGGTAACAACGGTCTGACGAAAACGAAGTTTCTGACCTATGGAATCGAGGGCGACAGCATGGCGCAGGTCAAGCCGCGGCTGGAGCACATCCAGAACGACCTGATGAACAACTTTCACAGGTTGGGCGTTCTGGCAAAGCCGCTGGACGGTACGGAGCGCCTGCGGCTGATGCACGGGATGCTGAACATGGACAGTGCCAACAAGTTCCACTTCAACTGGAAAGACCTTGTAAAAAGCGGCCTGTCCGTAAAGGATGCCATTGCCCCCACTGCACTGGCGTTTAAGAACAGCCGCACGTTTCAGATGGGCGGCATCTTCGGGGCGGTCAGCTTCCTGAATATCACGGCTTCTGACCTGAGTGACCAGCTGCTGAAGGATTTTCTGGACATGGATTCCAGCCAGATCGTTACCATGCACATCCAGTCCGTTGACCAGAACAAGGCCATCAAAACCATCAAGCACACCATCACCGAACTGGATCGTAGCAAGATCGAAGAGCAGAAAAAGGCAGTCCGCGCCGGATACGATATGGACGTGCTGCCGTCCGATTTAGCGACTTATGGGCGGGATGCAAAAGCCCTGCTGAAAGAATTGCAGTCGCAGAACGAGCGTATGTTCCTTGTCACTTTTCTGGTGCTGAACACCGGAAAGACCGAGCAGGAACTGGAAACCAACGTGTTTCAGGCGGTCAGCATTGCACAGAAGCACAACTGCGAACTGTGCCGGCTGGATTTCCAGCAGGAGCAGGGGCTTATGTCCTCGCTGCCGCTGGCAGACTGCCAAATCGAGATCCAGCGGGGGCTGACCACCAGTAGCACGGCGATTTTTGTGCCGTTTACCACACAGGAGCTGTTCGACAACGGCAAGGAAAGCCTGTATTATGGCTTGAATGCTCTGTCCAACAACCTGATTATGGTTGACCGCAAAAAGCTGAAGAACCCCAACGGTCTGATTCTGGGCACTCCCGGTTCCGGTAAATCCTTCAGCGCAAAGCGTGAGATCTGCAATGCGTTCCTCGTAACGGACGATGATATTATCATCTGCGACCCGGAATGTGAGGTGCGACACGAAGTCGCGTAATGTATTGTGTATAAACACTGCTCTATCCATTTGGAGTAACCCTACTGTGACCTGCACTGGTCAAAAGCCGGCGTTGGGAAGCTCACAGGACAATATGGGAAATCTGCCAGCCTAAAGCGGATGTACTGTTAGGGTAAAGAATGCTATGTCGAACGTAATGTGAATCATCGTAAGGATCGTTACAGGGAATAGGTGAAATAAGGCTGATACACCTACACCAAAAGGTGTTGGAGGTGGCCGAGGGGCCTTTCGCTACCCCGAAGCAAATGGACACAAATCCTCCCGGTTCAAAGATGGCGGCTAAGGCATTCGAGAATTATGCATTACGTGGAACGTGGAAAACCCTATGCGTTCCTTGAACAAAGGTATCGACCTCGCAAGAGGAAGAAATGGCGCAGAGGGTATGAGATGGAATAAAAAGCGAAAGGTTCACTGTAACGGTGAGCATAGGGGTTCAAAATTTGCCCTGACCTGAAAGGGTGCTGACTTATTCCGGGTATTTCATGGCAAGATTGGAGGTATTCCTGTGAACGATAAGTATTCAACGACGGAAGGTAAAACTTCTGAGAAGCTGTCGGACGAAGCTATGTTGAGTGCCCAATGGAAAAACATTGACTGGCATAAGGCAGAGCGGGAAGTCAACAGGCTACAAATCAGGATTGTCAAGGCAACTCAGCAAAAAGACTACAACGCAGTAAAAAGACTTCAGTACCTTCTGACACATTCCTTTTACGCCAAAGCATTGGCTGTTAAGCGTGTCGTTACCAACGATGGGCGCAAGACTCCCGGTGTGGATGGTGTTCTCTGGAACACCCCGGCGAAGAAAATGAAAGCGGTTCTATCGCTGACAGATAAAGGGTATCGTGCACGTCCTCTCCGTAGAGTGTATATCGAAAAGAAGGACAAGAAGAAAAAACGTCCGTTGGGGATTCCCACGATGTATGACCGCGCAATGCAGGCTCTTTATGCTTTGGCACTGGAGCCGGTGGCGGAAACAACAGCAGATGGGAAATCCTTTGGTTTCCGAAAAGGAAGATGCGCACAGGATGCCTGCGAATATCTGTTCAATGCACTGTCGCGCAAGCACATTTCTCCGAAGTGGGTTTTGGAGGGTGACATCAAAGGTTGTTTCGACCATATCAGCCATGAGTGGCTTCTGGCGAACATCCCCATGGACAAGAACATTTTGAAGCAGTTCTTAAAGGCGGGATTTATCTATCAGCGCGAACTCTTTCCTACCGAGGAAGGAACTCCGCAAGGTGGTATTATCTCCCCCATTCTGGCGAACATGACGCTGGATGGTATCGAGAAGAAGCTGGTCGAACGCTTTCACACGAACGCGCTCGGTAAGGTCGATTCAAGATTTAAGAATGCCCACAAAGTAAACTTCGTCCGCTACGCAGACGATTTTGTGGTCACAGCGGCAACACCTGAACTGGCTCTTGAAGCAAAGGAGCTGATTCGAGAGTTTCTCGCTGAACGCGGATTGGAACTTTCTGATGAAAAGACCGTTGTCACCAACATTGACGATGGTTTCGACTTCCTCGGCTGGAACTTCAGAAAGTATAACGAAAAGCTGATTATCAAGCCTTCCCAAAAGGCGGTCAAGGCTATCGTTTCCAATATCTCTGACACGATTCTCCGCAGAGGAAAAGCGTGGCAGCAAGATGTTCTGATTATGAAGTTGAATGAACAAATTCGAGGTTGGACTAATTACCACCAGTCCGTATGCGCAAGTGATGCGTTCGCGCATCTGGACTATGTCCTGTACGAACTGCTGTGGCGATGGGCTAAAAGACGGCACCCAAAGAAGAACAAGTGGTGGATTTCCACGAGATACTGGCATCGTGTCGGTAATCGGAACTGGGTGTTCTCTACGGAAAACAAGGAGCTGATACGGGTGGACAGCACAGCCATTGTGCGACATACCAAGATAAAAGCTACTGCAAATCCGTTCCTCGATGAGGCGTATTTCCAAAAAAGGAAATTCGATAAAGGAATGCACCGGCTGACTGGAAAATTCAAGATGATTTGGAAAAACCAGAACGGACTGTGCTACCACTGCGGAATGCCGATGGATGTAACGGAAGAAAGAGAAATCTTCTACCTTGCACCAAAGGCAAAGGCTGGCATGGAAGATGTTCGCAATATGCGCTACGTTCATTGCACCTGTCAGCGTATTTATGCTGAGAACCGCTTGAAGAAGTGATGAAATGCTTGAGCCGTATGACGGGAAACTGTCACGTACGGTTCTTAGGCGGGAAGGCGGTGGTAACACCGCTGACCCAGCCGATTACGCGCCGCTGGTGGAGCGTCTGCATGGGCAGGTCATCCACATCAGCCCTGCCAGCACCCAGTATATCAACCCCATGGACATCAACAGCAACTACTCGGAAGAGGATAACCCGCTGGCTTTAAAAGCCGACTTTGTGCTGTCCCTGTGCGAACTGGTGGTGGGAGGCAAAGAGGGCTTGCAGCCGGTGGAAAAGACAGTCATTGACCGCTGCGTCCATGTGATCTATCGCAAGTATTTCGAGAATCCAACCCCGGAAAATATGCCGTTGCTGGAAGATCTGTACAACGCCCTGCTGACGCAAGACGAACCGGAAGCGCGCCATGTGGCGGCGGCATTGGAAATCTACGTCAAGGGCAGTCTGAACATTTTCAACCACCACACCAACGTGGATATCAATAACCGCATCGTCTGCTTTGACATCAAGCAGCTCGGCAAACAACTCAAAAAGCTAGGAATGCTCATCGTGCAGGATGCCGTTTGGGGGCGCGTGACCGCCAACCGCAGTGCGGGAAAATCCACCCGGTACTATGCAGACGAGTTTCATTTGCTCTTGAAGGAAGAGCAGACTGCGGCCTATTCTGTGGAGATCTGGAAGCGTTTCCGTAAGTGGGGCGGCATTCCGACAGCCCTGACCCAGAACGTCAAAGACCTGTTGGCAAGCCCCGAAGTGTCAAATATTTTTGAGAATTCGGACTTTGTGTATATGCTCAATCAGGCGAATGGCGACCGGCAGATCTTGGCGAAACAGCTGAATATTTCGCCCCACCAGCTTTCCTATGTGACCCACTCCGGCGAAGGTGAAGGTCTGCTGTTTTTCGGCAACGTGATCCTGCCCTTTGTCGATCACTTCCCGAAAGACCTTGAACTCTACCGCATCCTTACGACCCGCCTTTCCGAAGTTGCGGAGGCTCAAAAGCATGAGTGAGAAACAGCCAAAGCTGAAATTTGAGGAGGACAAGGAGCGCACGGCCACGCGCTCTCCTCCGAAAAAGTCCAAAGTGGAGCAGTCTAAGCCCCAAAAGCAGAAGCTGAAACTGGACGCAGATAAAGCTGCGGAAAAGGCGCAGCACCTGCGTTTTGGCAAAGTCGAGATCACCCCGGATGAAGCATCCCGCATGACAAAGCAGCAGAAACGTGCTATGTATGCCGCTGCTGCCGCCCGGTCTGCGGTGCATCGGGAGGTTGACCAGTACGAGGACGATAATGTGGGCACGCAGGCTCTCAATGAAGGCGTGAAGTCCGAAGAAGGAGTCAGCGATTTCTCAAAGAATCGCTATGCAAGGAAGCTGAAAAAGAAAGCCAAGCTGCAAGCAAAGAAAAACACGCCTACTGCAAAATCTTCTGCGTTCGGGTCAGACAAGGCTCAAAGTGCAGAAGCAACCAGCAGTGAGGGCAACTCCAACTGGTTCTCCCGGTGGCGGCAGAAACAGGATGTTCAGAAAAGCTACCGTGCCGCAGCCCGGTCGGGCACGGCGGCGCAGACCGCAGGCGGTAAAGCGGCATCCAACGGTGCATCTGCCACCCGATCAGGCGTGGAGCAGGTCATCGACAAAGGAAAATCGATGGCCAGCACCGCAGTCAACGGCATTTCCAATTTTGCAAAGAGCAACGCGCACGTTCTTTTGATCGTGGGCGTTTTTCTTTTGCTCCTGCTGCTGGTCATGTCGGCATTTTCGTCCTGTTCCATTCTGTTTTCCGGCACCACGCAGGTATCCGGGCAGACCATCTACACCGCAGAGGATCGGGACATCCGGGGAGCCGAAACCGACTACAAGAAGCTGGAAAAGGAACTGGATAAAAAGATCAAGCGTACCCCCACCGACAACCCCGGTTATGACGAGTATCGATACCATCTGGATGATATTGAACACGACCCGTGGCAACTGACTTCGTATTTGACCACTCTGTATGACGACTACACCCGTAGCGAGGTACAGGCAAAACTCAAGGAGACGTTTGCTAAGCAATACAAGCTGACCACATGGGTGGAAGTCCAGACCCGATACCGCACGGTAGTGATGATCGACATTTTTACTGGCATCCCCTACACCGTGCAAGTGCCCTATGAGTACCGCATCTTTCACACTAAGTTGGTCAATCGTGGTTTGGAGGTGGTCATCCGGGAGGAACTGAACAACGACCAATGGAAACGGTACGAAATTTTTCAAGATACGCTGGGTGGTCGGCCATATCTGTTCAACGGTGGTCTGCCGCCCGGTGGCTCAGATGGCTCCGGCGCACCGGGCATCGACTATCAGGTTCCGGCAGAAGCCCTGACAGACGAGGAGTTTGCCGCCATCTACAAGGAAGCCCAAAAGTATGTGGGCACGCCTTACGTCTGGGGCGGCTCTACCCCGGAAACCGGGTTCGATTGCAGTGGCTATGTCTGTTGGGTCTATAACCAGAACGGATACAATGTGGGGCGCACCACAGCCAACGGCTTGTGGAACAAGAGCCAGCATATTTCCGAAGCCGAAGCAAAGCCCGGTGATCTTGTTTTCTTTGAGGGAACCTACGATACTCCGGGAAAAAGTCACGTCGGAATAGTGCGTCCAGTAAGGACGATAGTAGAAGTAGAGAAAGGAGGCTGTGGCTAAGGTACTACCCCGCAAAGCAACGCGTGAATCCACCTGCTTTACCGAAAGTCGAAAGATGTACGGGAAAAGAGCACGGCAGGAAAGCGGTAAGTTGCCTAAAGACAATCGGGCACGACTGAACCGCAAGGATAAGTGAATATAAGGATAAAACTGAATTGTTTAAGGTGAGTTCCAAGCCCTCGTTACGTGTGGGCAAAGGAAAATTGTCTGAAACCTTTGGTACAGAGACCATAGGAAATAGAGTCCTTCCTATGGGTTGCTAATCCCCTGTACGGCACGTCGGAGAACCGATAGTAACGGAACGAAAGCATATCCGATAATTCACATTGACCTACTACTATCGTCAACTGGAGATTGTCTAAACCAGAACGCTTGAAAAAGCTATGTGTAATGCAGTAATGTGATAAATTTCAAAGCTATGCTAGAAAGATGACACTGAAAATCTGGCATGACAACGGAGCTTCTATAGTAGTCCGAGAATCCTGAATTGACAGGAAAAGCCGTAAAATCGGATGCGGGAAAGCCGCTCACATGGCGAAGAGAAGCAGTTTTTTGCGCATTAAAATCAGAAATTGATTAGAGAGGAAAGCCTCAATGAAATCAACAATGGAGATTTTAACAAAATTACAAGAAAATTCCCAAAAGAACCAAGATGAAGTGTTTACACGACTGTACCGCTATCTTTTGAGGCCGGATATTTACTTCATTGCCTACCAGCATCTTTACTCCAATAAGGGTGCAGGAACGAAGGGTGTGAATGATGATACGGCTGATGGATTTAGCGAGCAGTATGTGACAGCCATCATTGAAGCATTGAGAACAGGGTCATATGAACCCAAGCCGGTACGCAGAACCTATATTCAAAAGAAGAACGGTAAGCTGCGCCCGTTGGGACTTCCTGTATTCGCTGACAAGCTGGTGCAAGAAGCTATCCGTATGATTCTGGAAGCCATCTACGAGCCAATTTTCTCTATCTATTCCCACGGCTTTAGACCGGGCAGAAGCTGCCACACGGCACTTGCCATGATCAAGCATGAGTTTACCGGAGCAAAGTGGTTCATTGAGGGTGACATCAAGGGATGCTTTGATAATATCGACCATTCCACGCTGATTGATGTGCTGAACCGAAAAATCAAGGACGCTCGTTTTCTGAACCTGATTCGTATGTTTCTGAAAGCCGGCTATATGGAAGATTGGAACTTCCATGAAACCTATAGCGGATGCCCGCAGGGTGGAATCATCTCCCCGATTCTTGCAAACATTTATCTGAACGAACTGGACAGGTATATTATGCAGCTGAAGAAGGAATTTGACCACGGATACAATCCGAGAAACTTTACGGAAGAATACAACACGATAAGACACAAACGAGATGCACTGCATGAGAAAATCAAGAAAGCTGAAGGAACAATGCGGGAGCAGCTGATTGCTCAGCACAAGCAACTGACAAAGCAGTTGTTTCGGACACCTGCAAAAGCGTGTACCGATAAGCGATTGAAATATGTTCGCTATGCAGATGACTTTCTGATTGCAGTCAATGGGACAAGAGAGGAATGCGAAGCGATTAAGGCAAAACTCACGGATTTTGTCCGGGACACTCTGAAAATGGAGTTGAGTCAAGAAAAGACCCTTATTACGCACAGCAATACTCCTGCCCGATTCCTTGGTTTTGATGTTCGGGTGCGCAGGGATGCCAGTGTCAAACGCTCTGGAAAACGAAAAATGCGTACTATGAACAACAAAGTGGAACTCAATATTCCACTGAAAGATAAGGTGGAGACCTATTTACTGTCCCATAGCATCGCTGAAAGGGATGGAAAGAGGTTGATTCCTATTCATCGCCCAATTCTGCTGAACCGCACGGATTTGGAAATCGTAATGATTTATAATGCGGAACTCCGAGGACTCTGTAACTATTATGCCATTGCAAGCAACTTCAACAAGCTCGTTTACTTTGGTTATCTGATGGAATACAGCTGTCTGAAAACACTCGCAAACAAGCATCGCTCCCGAATTGCTAAGGTTCGTTATGAATACAGAGATGGGACTGGTGCATGGGGCGTTCCGTATGAAACCAAAAAGGGAAAACGCCGTATGATGTTCGCTAAGTACAGCGATTGCAAAGGCAAAGATTTGACGGAAAAAGTGCCCGATTTGGCGTATCGCTATTCGCACAACACAACCTCCTTCGAGGAACGTCTGAAGGCCAAAGTCTGTGAAGTCTGCGGCTGTACAGACAGCGATAGCTATGAAATCCACCATGTAAACAAGGTCAAAAACCTGAAAGGTAAAGCTGATTGGGAAAAAGTCATGCTGGCAAAGAGGCGCAAGACAATCGTTGTGTGCCACAAATGCCACATGAGAATTCATCATGGAACTAAAACGGAATAACTTTTGAAATGGAGCAAAAAATGGGGAGCCGTGTGCGTTGAGAGGCGCAAGCACGGTTCTGGGAGAGGTCTGTGCAAACCTGTCGTAGAAATACGATAAGGCGGCACTTTCCTACTCTACTATCTTGGAAACGGGATGATGGTGTCCGCTGGCGACCCCATAAAGTATGCCGATATTCATTCGTCCTACTGGCAGAAATACCTGTCCGGTTTTGGGCGGCTCTCAAAATGATTGGAGGAAGAAATGAGCGAAAAACTCGATAAGCTGCGCGCTTCTCTGGAAAAAGAGAAGGAGCGGCGCATCAAGATCAACAACCGCATCGAAAGCCTTGAGCGGCGCATTCAGGAAGCGGAAGCTGCCGAAGTGAACGAGATGGTTCGGACGGCAAAGGTCACGCCGGAACAGCTGGCTGCGCTGCTGCGGCAGTCTGCAAACACTACCCCGAACCCGGCTGCGCTGTCCGCAGTCGGTGCTACCTTTAATAAGGAGGACGATTCCAATGAAGATGATGAATAAGGTTTGTGCCCTGATGCTGTCGGCAGCACTGTGTGCCGGCATGGCGGCTCCCGCCTTTGCCTATGGTGGCGAGCCTGTGGAGGAAGTGGAACAGCCCGTCCTGACTTCTACCACCGATGAAGAAGATGTGGTCACCGTGACCGATGAGGAATCTGGTGCCCTGACCCCAGAGGGCAATCTGACGCTGGTGGATGATTATCATACCAGTTATTCCGATGGCAGTGGCCAGCAGTTCATTACGCTGGTCAGCAAGTCGGGCAATACGTTCTATTTGGTCATCGACCGCAACGACAAGGGGGAAAACACCGTTCATTTCATGAATCTGGTGGACGAAGCCGACCTGCTGGCGCTGATGGAAGAAGATGCCGCCGATGCCTACACCGCCGAAAAAGAAGCGGCGGCGCAGGCAGAACAGGAGCGCAAGCAGGCCGAGGAGGATGCCAAGAAAGCGGAGGAAGAAGCAGCATCATCCGGTTCTGAACAGACTGGTGGCAACAAAGTTACGAAGTATGCTGCCACATTCTTAGGCGTGCTGGCGTTGGTCGGTTTGGTTGCTGGCGGCGGCATTTACACCTTTATGAAGCAGAAGCAGAAAAAGCAGGCAGAAAAAGAAGCCCTTGACCCCGATGCAAACTACACCGAGGACAAGGGCGATTTTGAAATTCCTGTGGAGGATGAACCGGAAGAAGCCGGTGAGGAGGATAACGTAGAAGAATAATCTTATTGGCGGCGTTTGCCGCCTTACATATTGCAATCCAAAACAGATTGGAGGGATTCTTATCGCAAAATTGATCGTGGCGGAAAAACCGTCCGTTGCCACGTCCTATGCAAAAGTTCTCGGTGCCACCAACCGGCAGGACGGCTACCTTGAGGGCAACGGCTATTTGGTAAGCTGGTGCGTTGGTCATCTGGTGGAACTTGCTCCGCCCAATGTCTACGATGCCAAGTACGTCAAGTGGAATATCGCAGATTTGCCCATCCTGCCGCAAAAGTGGCAGTATCTGGTGTCTGCGTCCACCAAAAAGCAGTTTGGTATCCTGAAAGACCTGATGCACCGCCCGGACGTAGATGGCATTGTGAACAGTTGCGATTCCGGGCGCGAGGGAGAACTGATCTTCCGCTTGGTGTATCAGCAAGCAGGCTGCAAAAAGCCCTTTTCCCGCCTGTGGCTGTCCAGCATGGAGGAAAACGCTATCCGGGAGGGCTTCGCCCATCTCAAACCGTCAACTGAATACGATGCGCTGTACAACGCAGCACTCTGCCGGGAACGTGCCGACTGGATGGTCGGCATCAACGCTTCCCGGCTTTTTTCGTGCCTGTACGGTCAACCGCTGGCGGTGGGGCGTGTTATGACCCCGGTGCTTGCCATGACGGTGGTGCGGGAAGCCGCCATCGCCGCCTTTGTGCCGGAGAAATTCTACACGGTAGATCTGGAACTGACCAGCGGCTGCACAGCATCCAGCAAACGGTTTGCACAGAAAGCGGATGCCGAGCTGTTGCTTTCTAAATGTCGAAAGGAGGGGCGTGTCACGGTGCAGAAGATGGAACGCAAGGAAAAGTCCGAAAGCCCGCCGGCGCTGTACGACCTGACCACCCTTCAGCGGGATGCCAACCGCCTACTGGGATTTACGACGCAGCAGACCTTGGACTATGCCCAAAGTCTTTACGAAAAACGGCTCATCACCTATCCCCGAACGGACAGTCGTTTCCTGACCGATGATATGGCGGCATCCCTGCCGGGGCTGGTGACGGACACGGGCAAGGCGTTTGCCGTGGAGGAACCGGTTCCCATCCATGTGCAGCAAGTCATCAACGGCAGCAAGGTCACCGACCACCATGCGCTGCTGCCCACGAAAAGCATGGCAAACGCAGACCTTGCCGCACTCCCTGCCGGGGAGCGGAATGTTCTGCGGCTGATTGCCGCTCGACTGCTCTGCGCCGTAGGCGAGCCGCACCGCTATGCAGAAACCACGCTCACCACCATTTGCGCTGGAGAGGAATTCTCTGCAAAAGGCAAGGTGATGTTGTCCGAGGGATGGAAAGCCATGGAGCAAAAAATGCTGGGCGAACTGTTGGGCAAGCAGAAAGAGGCGGCTGTTCTGCCGGATGTGCAGGAGCAGAGCCAATGCAGCATTGCCGGTGCCGAACTGAAAGAGGGTCAGACCTCTGCACCGAAGCATTTTACGGAAGATTTACTGTTACACTCGATGGAAACCGCCAGTGCGGACAGTATGCCGGAGGGCGTGGAGCGTCAGGGCATCGGCACCCCGGCAACGAGAGCCGCCACCATCGAAAAACTGGTGCAGAAGGGTTTTCTGGAGCGCAAGGGCACCAAGAAAACCAAGGTACTGCTGCCTACCGACAAGGGCAAAGCCCTTATTACGGTGATGCCCGAAGAAATCCAATCCCCGGAAATGACCGCCGATTGGGAAACAAAACTGCTGCAAATCGAACGTGGCGAAATGGAGCCGAGTGAATTTATGACTGAGATCAATACGATGGTTACCGAACTGGTAAAGAAGACGGAAATGAAAAAAGGAGCGAATGCACTTATGAAAAGCAAGATTATTGGTGTCTGTCCGAACTGTGGGAAGCCTGTCGTGGAGCGTGAAAAGGGCTGGTTCTGCGAGAACCGGGAGTGCCGTTTCGTGCTGTGGAAGGACAATGCGTTCTTCAAGCGTCTGGGCAAGCGGCTGGACGCTCATGTGGCGGACAAGCTGCTGCGGGATGGTCGTGTCCGCTTGAAGGACTGCAAGAGTGCCAAGGGCAAGACCTACAATGCCACCGTGCTGCTGTCCTGTGAAGCCGATGGCCGCAGCAAGTTTTCGCTGGAATTTGAGGGTGGGTGCTGATGGAGCAGATAAAAGAAGCGGTCTACCTTATCAATGATGAACGCTATCTGCATCTCCGGGAAAACGGTGCAGGGGTCGGCTTTGCCACCTATAACAAGGTAACTGGAGAGCCGCTGGAAAGTGGGCAGATCTCGGAAAAGAATCTGCCGCCAGATGGACGGAACGCTATCCCTGCCGCCCGGAACTGGTATCTGTTTGAACTTTCGGACGATGACCGTAAGGCCATCCAACAGGAAAGCGTAAAGATCCTCGAAAACATCCCGCAGACGGGCATTGGCAGACGGCGCATCTGGGAGCCGGAAACGCTGCCGAAAGACATTCGTCTCATCAACAGCCACTATGATGACCTCTATCGCATTCCAGATGGCGGCGTGATTCAGGTGGATTACCCGGATGGGCGCAGTTTTACAGCACGGGTGAAACATCTGGATGATTACCACTTTGACATGGGCGGTCTGGGCAATGTGTTCCACATCTGCCAGTTTGCCGAGGTCATGGAACGAAACCATGCAAACTTCTACCCCGAAATTCAGACACAGGACGAGCAGGCTGCATGGGAACTGGGCGGCAAGGGCTATCTTGCTATCCAGTCCTGTGAGGACGGCTGGGACTACACTATTTACCACAGTGATTATTCCGTAATGGACGGTGGGCAGCTGGATGCCCCGGAGCTGACCATTCAGGAAGCTCGTGAGCAGATTCTGGAAGCGCACCACTTGGAAAAGGGGCGGCGCCTGTTGCAGGACTACGATGCCGTCATGGATAAAGTTGCGGAAGCTGAGGAACTGAGCGCAGACCACCGCCCTTCCACACTGGAAAAGCTGGCAGAACTGGCAAGTGATACGTCTGCGCCAAAATCCTCTGCACGGTCTGCGCCAGAACTGTGAGGTGGACAATACAGCAAAAATGGAACCAGAATTTTGACGGCGAACTCATGCCGGACATCCCGCAGAAATTTCTGAACGCAGGATGCGATGTTTATATGGTGATGCAACTGCGGCATGACGAAAAAATCCTCGATGAAAGATTTGCTTCTATGCGGGAGTTGAATCGTCGAGGCAAAACGCCCGACCCGGAGCATTACGAGGTCACCTACTACGCTGATTTGCCCGCCATGTGGCAGGATGTGCCGAACAACGAGGTTTTGGAAGAACTATTTCAGATGTTCAACCTCTCCCGTCCGCAGGATTTTGAGGGGCACAGCCTGTCGGTCAGCGATGTAATCGCACTCAAACGCAATGGCGAGGTGTCTGTGCATTATGTGGACAGCATCGGCT
>OWIC01000553.1_pt1 | contig 19636 bp, 8 predicted proteins | sample 1732791 | NCBI WGS metagenome assembly OWIC01 (sample SAMN05065754, study PRJEB22554) | human gut metagenome | biome: ENVO:2100002; feature: ENVO:00000062; material: ENVO:00002003 | host: Homo sapiens | place: USA
TTATAGGTAGTCATCAGCGGATCGTAGGATGTAAACAGATAATATTTGCCAAGTTCCGGCTGATACATGATTTCCGGCGCTTCCAGATTGTCTTTCCGGTAATTGGCCCGACGTGCTATCAAGTGCCCATGATCCTCCGGCTGCATAGTCATTCCTGTTTCGGGATTCAGTTCCACACAGTACAGACCGCCGAAATAAGAGCCATAATGCATCCACCACTTTCCGGTTTCCGGGTCCTCAATAACAGAAGGGTCTATGGCATTCATCGCATCCCCTTCCCCTGTCTTGACCACACACCCTTTCTGTATCCAGGGACCTTCGGGAGAATCCGACTCGGCCATACCGATATAGGATGTATTCCTGCCGAATGCCGATACACAATAATACAAACGATAAATACCCTGATAAGGCATCAGGAAGGGAGCCCAAATGTTAGTCGCCCCTTTTCCCTCCGCCTGACTATGGACCCATTCTATAGCCGGAGCAGGTATTTCGGGAAAGGCCCATCCCACAAAATCCCAATGTACCAGATCTTTTGATTTGCGTACCTGGATAAAACCTAACGGTACATTCTTCTCTTCCGCCTCTTTCCGGTTCTCGGCAAAGATAGCATCAGTGGAATACATATAATAGGTATCCCCTATTTTTTTACAGGCCGGATCGTGTACATTATACGTTCCCCACTGCTTGTAATTTTCCATAGACGAAAGGGCGGTATAATCATCCCCCCAAGGATTCGGTGAAGGAACAGGCACGAAAGCCGTAGGTGCATTGCATGATACCAATGCCCCTACGACCAACAGGCCTAAACCAACCAACCTATTTATTATTAACCTCTTCATGTCCATGAATAATCTTTGAGGAAAAAATTGCTGTTTCATAGTATTAATGATTTGTTAATTTACCAATGTGGCAAATTATTATTGCTGTTGCAAATATAGTTACACACAGAGTATCGCTAGGTGGACAATATCGTTTAAAAGGTGGACATTTGTACACGAAGCACATAAAAAAGTCCAGTTTATTTTCAAAAAAATATGAAAAGGTATATCTTTGCTTCAGTAAAAGGACACTTTTACGTCATTTCAACGAATTATGCAGGCTATGAAAACACATCGTTTATTGCTATTTATACTGTTTACCTTGCTGTCTGTCTTACACGGACAGGCAGAAAGCGTTGCAGACAAATGGTCCGAACGTTATAATTTCACCGCCCTCACCATGGACGAAGGACTGCCGCACAATTTTGTAGACGACATCATAAAAGACAGCCAAGGCTTTTTATGGATTGCCACCCGCGGTGAAGGGATCGCCCGGTATGACGGCTACGAATTCACTTCCTTCAACATGGGAACGGCACGAGCCAAACTGCGGAGCAATTTCGTTTCCAAACTATGCGAAGACGACTTCGGACGCATATGGGCCGCCAGCGAAACGGGAATAGACATACTGGATATCCACACCATGCAACTGGTGCAAGTGCCCAGTGCGGAAAGCAAGCTGCTTTCATTCTGCAACCGTCCGGCACATCTGATTTTTCGCAGCCGGACGGGTAACATCTGGATTTGCTCGGAAAACAACCTGTTCAAAATCACCTTCGAGAAACAGGGAGAAGTCAACCAGATCATCCATATCTGTACACTTGATGCCGGAGAAACCGTGCGCACCATTTGTGAAGTGGACGATTATCTCTGGATAAATTATAAAGATGGAGTCTATCGCATAAAGGAAGCCGTGGCAGAACCACAAAAACCAGCATTGATATCTACCGCCTTACAACTGCCCGGCATATTCATACAAGTAATATCCCGTAAAGAAAACGAAATATGGATAGGAAGCGCACAAGGGCTGTTCCGTTATAATACAGATACCGAACAGATGAAACATTACATGCATGACCCGAAAGATAATGCCTCTCTCTCCCAGAACTTTGTAACCGACATATCCGAAACGGGCGAACACACTATGCTGATAGCCACGCTGAAAGGCATCAACCTCTATAACGCCCTAACCGACAAGTTTGAACAGATAAACAAAGATACCAGCGAAGGAAAAGGACAATATCCGCAAAGCACATTGAATTGCGACTTTGTGAATTGCCTGCTCACCGACGGAGACATCATTTGGGTGGGAACCGAAGTGGGAGGACTGAACAAAATGAGCCGCCGCATGCTGTTCGTACAGAACTATTATCATACCCACACCATTCCCGAAAGCCTTTCCAAGAATCCCGTCAACGCCATCTACGAAGATCCGGCAGGCAACCTGTGGGTAGGAACGGTAGAAGGCGGGCTAAACCGGCAGACACCCGGCAATTCCGGGTTTGAGCACTACACCACGGATGCCCCAGCACGCCTAAGCCATAACTCCGTAAGTTGCTTTACCACCGATGACGAAGGCAGGCTCTGGATAGGAACCTGGGGAGGCGGAATAGGATGGGTAGACATGAAAAACCTGCACGACAAGACATTCCATCATATCGGCTCGCCCGAGTACGGAGACTTCTCTTGGGGACTTGCAGGAGTCATCTGCCATGACCGCCTGAACCATGCCATTTGGGTGGGGACAGGCAAGGGGATCTATCTATACGACCTAAAGACGGAAACCGTTTCCGAACCCTTTAAAGATATGAACCTGGGAGGCATAGAGGGGTGTACCGGCTACTACATAGACAACGAGAACCACCTGTGGCTAGGGCTTACGGAAGGATTATGCCGTATCGACCTGAGCAGCGTGAAAACCCCAAAACTGATTTACCAGTTATGGCGTAACAAACTGGACGAACCGGATTCCAAATTAAGAGAAAGAGTGACTTATATCACCCAATCCAAAGACGGCACAATATGGGTGGGAAGCAACGGATATGGTTTCTATAAATCCTCGCTGAATGAAAACGGGGAATATACCTTTCAAGCCTTCACCACCGAAGACGGGCTGGTGAACAACAGTGTTCGTTGCCTGTCGGAGGACAAGGACGGTTATTTGTGGATAACCACGACCAACGGACTGTCTTGCTTTGACCCCCGGAACAACAGTTTTTTCAACTACACGCGAAAGGACGGGCTACTCTCCAACCAATTTTATTGGAATGCCATCTGCCGTTCGGCCAACGGGGATTTGTATTTGGGAAGTATCGCCGGACTGTCCGTCGTGAAGCCCGTCATTGATATCAACAAGAAAGAGGAAGTACCTCTGGCATTCACCCATATCCGCGTGGCGGATGAGGAACGGCAGGCGGAAGACGGAACAGTGCACTTGCACGAACGCGACAAGTCACTTTACATAGAATTTGCCGCCTTGGATTATGACGCACCGGCATTTGCCACGTACTACTACTGCCTGAAAGGATTCGACGACAAATGGATAAAAGCACCTGCCCACCGCCGATTGGCAACTTATACCAACCTGCGTCCCGGCAACTACACTTTCCAACTGCGATACGCCCCCGATGGAAAACATTGGCTGGAGGAAACAGCACGGCTCCGCATCACCGTAGCCCCTTATTTCTATAAAACCATCTGGTTCATCCTCTCCGTCGTGTTACTCCTTTCCTTTATTATATACAAAGTATTGGCATGGAGGCTTCACACACTAAAAGAACAACAAAAGATACTCCACATCAAGGTGGAAGAACGCACCCGCGAACTGGAGGAACAAAAGAAATTGCTTTCTACCCAGGCGAGCGAATTATATCGCCAAAACGAGCTGCTGAGACAACAAAATGAGAAAATCACCAAGCAAAAAGGTCAACTGATCCGGATGTCGAAGAAGGTGCAGGAACTTACCGTTGACAAATTGGCTTTCTTTACCAACATCACTCATGAGTTCCGTACGCCGCTAACCCTCATTGTAGGACCTATAGAACGCGCCTTGAAACTGAGCTATAACCCACAAGTCATAGAACAGCTGCACTTTGTGGAACGCAATTCCAAATATCTGCTTTCCTTGGTGAACCAACTGATGGATTTCCGCAAAGTGGAATCAGGAAAAATGGAAATAGTGCGCAATGCAGGCAACTTCCTAAGGCTGATGAACGACCTGCTTGTACCCTTTGATGCGTATGCCTCCGAAAGAAACGTGACTATAGAACGCCGCTTCCGCCTGCCCTCGTGCGAGCTGATGTATGATGAAGACGCCATGCACAAGGTCATTGTAAACCTGATAAGCAATGCCTTGAAATTCACCCCCCAAGGAGGAACCATCACCGTCTATGTCACCACTCTGCGGCAAGAAGGAAAAGAAAAGCTGTTCATTTGCATTCGGGATACCGGTACCGGCATTCCAGCAGAAGACATAGACAAGGTATTCAACCGCTTCTACCAATCGCAGAGCAAAACGCGCTCCTCCATCAACGGCCAAAGCGGCACAGGAATCGGACTGTACCTATGCAAACGGATTGTGCAACTGCACGGAGGAACCATCTGTACCAAGAACAACCGCAGCAAAGGATGCTCTTTCCGTATACTGCTGCCTCTACAATACGCTGATGCAAGCCAGCCGTCCATACAGGCTAAAAGCATGGCAGAAACAGCCCTTACCACCACCGCGCCACAGCCAGTTCTCAATGGCCGGCTGACCATTCTGGTGGTAGAGGACAATAAGGACATGCGCGACTACATCCGCTCCATCTTAAGTGAATATTACAATGTAACGGAGGCTTCGCAAGGGGAAGAAGCGCTAGTGGTGCTCCAATCCCAGAACGTAGATTTCATCATCAGCGACCTGATGATGCCGGTCATGGACGGAATGGAACTGTCCCGCCGGGTGAAAGCCAATTTTGCTATATCCCATATCCCTTTTCTGATGCTCACCGCCAAGACTTCCAACGAATCGCGCATTGAAAGTTTCCGTATTGGAGTGGACGAATACCTGCTCAAACCGTTCGACGACACTTTGCTCCTGGCACGTATCGCCAATATACTGGAAAACCGCAAACGGTTCCAGCAGAAGTTCTCATACAGCATGGATGTGGACGCACTGAACATAGAAAAGGAATCGGGCGACAAGAAGTTCCTGGACAAGGCGATGCAGATAGTGAAAGAGAATTATAAGAACCCCTATTACGAAATCGGCGATTTCACCGAAGAAATGGGAGTAAGCAAAAGCCTGATGAGTAAAAAAATGCAGAACCTTACGGGGCAGACACCCGGACAGTTCATGCGCAACTACCGGTTGAACATAGCCCGGGAATTAATCCTCAGGAACAAAGTGACACATAAGATGAATATCTCCGAGATAGCTTACGAAGTAGGGTTCAATGACCCCAAATACTTCACCCGTTGCTTTACGAAGCACTTCGGGATGACACCGAGCAATCTGTTGGAAGAAGAAAACTAGAAAGAATACTTTTATCCTCTTCATAAATACTTTTATCCACCCTTGTTTCCCTTTATTGTACTTTCTTTGCCCTCCAGAAACAAAGATTATTTTTAAAATAACCCTAAAAATCAATATCTATGAAGACAAGAAAATGGTCATCACTCACGATGGCTGCATTAACTGCTCTTTGCGTATGGTCCTGTCAGGACTGGGGGAAAATGGATCCGCCGGCCGGACGCGATGTGTATCCGATACTGGAACAAGTCAGCGCATACGACTTCGAAACGGACCTTGACCCTGTAATCATGCAAGTCTATACTTATGTAGACGGCAAAACGCCTGACCTCGTTAAAGATGACGAATTAAAAAGCCAAGTACTCCATCTGGATACTGGCTACGTACGATTATCCAATCCGTTGAACAGCACAAAAGTACAAAATGCCGTTTCCATAACCTTCCTTGTGAAACAAGCCGGCCCCACCGGACAAGAGGGAGAAGAAAATCCTTTTGTACAGGATGTCCGCAGTGCACTGGTTTCGTTTACTGATGCCAATGGCGGTCAGAAACTTTACATCACGACCAATGGAGGCGTGGTATACGACGGAGTGGACGGCGAACTAAGCATAAATACCGCCGATGAAGCCCTCACCGGCCCCTGCTTGGACGAACCGGGCGAATGGCATTACGTGGCACTCTCCGTCACCAACAGCGGATACTTTATCTATGTAGACGGCAAAAAAAGAATCGACCAGACCATTACCAATTTTGACTGTTCCAAGTTGGTACAATTCATGGCATCCGTTCCCAATATCTATTTGGGCTATGGCAATGAGACCATTCCCGGCGAATGGTGGTTGGACGACTTGAAATTCTATCGCAATATCCTTACATCAACAGAAACCACCGACCCACGGAAACCGTCAAGCGGCGTAGAAGACAATACGAATTGGGTTATCGTAGGATCGGAAGATAACTCCGACGGTTTCTTCGCTCCAAAATCCGACATGATTAAATTGAAGTCAGGAGAAACAGCGCACTGGGGATTCTATAATTACACAGCCGGTACAAACAACTGGGAGAACTGGATATTGGTCTGCACCAATGGTCCTGCCTTTGGTGAAACGGGCTATATCGAACACTTCGTGCTCCGTGCCGATGCATATGGTTGGGGAGACGGTAGCTATTCAGGCGACAACATCTCCTACGACTACGATTGGGAAACCTTTACCACCGAAATGAACGGCGCATGGATAGATTTAACCGTTACCCGTACAGACAATACGGTCAATATGAAGGCCGTCGCCACTGCCGCAGACGGTACGGTACGTACTTATACCTTTAAGTACGAAGGAACGTTGGAAGAAGAAATCGGTTTCTTCCTGACACTTGAAAAAGCGCATCTCAAGTTCGACCCTGCCCAAGTCTATGTAACCGTGCCCGGCTTCTCACCGCATATAGTGGGCAAGGAAGACTGTTCCGGAGGATTTTTTTCCGCCTTCTCGGAATGCTATACCTTGAAAGGAGATTTCAACGATTTCGTTTTAACCTTTACAAACAACAACACCGGAAGCGGTGCCAACTGGAACAACTGGATACTGGTTATGACCGACGGCAAGGATTCACATACCAATGATGGCAAAGAATACTTTGTTCTCCGTTCGGATGCCTATGGCTGGGGTGACAGCAATTATTCCGGAGACAACATCAGCAGCAGCTTCAACTGGGATACATATGTTGCCGACATGCACGGGGCCGAATGTCGCATCGTGTTGTCACGTTCGGGAAGCAAAGTGAGCATGAAATGCTACCAACGTAAGGCAGACGAAACGATGATGCCCGACTATACATTCCACTATGACAACGTATCATCCGATGAAGTAGGCTTCTTCCTAACTATTGAGCAGGCCAGCCTAGTAGTTTCGGCAGTGGGTTACTACCCGCACCTTAATCAAATTTATGGCGAATAAAAAAATCTAAGATATGAAAAAACAGAATAATACCTCATGGTTAGCACTCCCCCGGCAGGCGGGGTTGCTGCTCATGCTTGTCTTGCTGATGAGCGGACAATTGCTGTTTGCCCAGTCCAGACAAGTGACAGGCGTAGTGAAAGATCCTGCCGGAGAAACGATTATCGGCGCCAGCGTACTGGAAAAAGGTACTACGAACGGTACCATTACCGACTTCGATGGAAATTTCTCATTAAACGTATCCAGCGACAAGGCAGTGCTGGTCATCAGCTATGTGGGCTACAAGACCCAAGAAATAAGCATAGCAGGCAAAAACTCGCTGATAGTAACTCTGCCCGAAGACACCGAAACACTGGAAGAAGTGGTAGTGGTAGGTTACGGCGCACAGAAAAAGGAAAGCGTGGTAGGTGCCATCTCGCAGGTATCGAGCAAAGAACTACTCTCTTCACCGGCAGCCAATGTATCACAAGCCATTGCCGGTAAAATCAGCGGTGTAATCACCACCCAGACTTCGGGTGCACCGGGATCGGACGACACGCAAATCAACATCCGCGGACGCGCCACATTTGCCGGTGACGGATCACCGCTCATCCTTGTGGACGGTGTAGAACGCTCTTTCTCACAAATTGCTCCGGACGATATTGAAAGTATCTCCGTACTGAAAGACGCTTCTGCCACAGCAGTATATGGTGTGCGCGGCGCAAACGGTGTCATGCTTATCACCACCAAGCGTGGTAAAGAGCAAAAGCCCGAAGTAAACCTGACTGCCAACTGGCAGATTCAAAGCCCTACGCGCAAAGATACCTATCTGGACTCTTACCAATCAGTAACGTTGCTGGAAGAAGCATTGGCAAATGACGGATTGCCTTCACAATTCTCTGCCAATGACATTGAGATGTACCGCAAGTCGGTAGCTGGACAACTGAACGGACTGGAAGCCATGCTCTACCCCAACGTGGACTGGTATGACCAAGTACTGAAAAGCTCCGCCCCCGCACAGCGCTACAATGTAAGCGTACGCGGTGGAACCAAACGCATGCGCTATTACGCGTCTGGTGAGTTTTACGACCAGAAAGGACTGGTAAAGAACTTGAGCCAGGATATGTACGGCAATTCGTCCAGCCCGTCATACCGCCGTTACGCCTTCCGTGCCAACATGGACTTGTTCCTTACCAAGGACCTGACCTTCTCTGTAAACTTCGGCACGCGCTTTGAGGAAAGAAGAGGATCGAACACCAACGAAAGTAACAATTACAGCGAAACCTTCTACGAACTGAACCATACTCCCGGATGGCTTTTCCCCGTGAGCTATGAGGTACAGAACGGCGAATCTACCCGTACCCTGTATGGAGGTAGCTCACAGTATCAGAACAACATCGTGGGCCGGCTGGCACAAGGAGGCTACTACCGTGCTACGAATACCATCAACGAAACCAACTTTATCGTGGACTACAAACTGGGATGGCTCACCGAAGGTCTCAGCGCCAAGGGAATGGTTTCTTTTGACTATGACTCTTACTACAAGCGCCTGTTCAGTGCCGACTTTGCCACCTACGAATTAAACGACCGCGACAACTATACCCAGATAGATGCCTACAACCGCTTCAATACCGATGGCGAACTGGCTTATAGCAAGGCGACAAGCACTACCTACAAATTGTACATGGAAGCCCAGTTGAACTACGCGCGCAGTTTCGGCAAAGCATGACGTGACAGCCATGGTGCTTTACAACCAGAACGACTACCGCTATAATTCCGAACTGGCCAAACGCTACCAAGGATTGGTAGGCCGTTTGACTTACGGATACGACGACCGTTACCTGGCGGAAATCAATGCCGGATATAACGGTTCCGAAAACTTCATCAAAGGCAAACGCTTCGGCTTCTTCCCCGCCTTCTCCGTGGGATGGCGTGTAAGCAATGAAGCCTTCATGGAAGATACTCAAAACTGGCTGAACAACCTGAAACTGCGTGCCAGCTACGGCCAAGTAGGTAATGATATCTATAAGGTAAACGGAGTAGACCAACGCTTCTTGTACGAAGAAAAATGGTCGCAGATAAACAACGACTACTATTTTGGCTCTGCCGGAACCACAGGAATCTTTGAAGCCCAATATCCTAATCTGTTCGTCACATGGGAACGTGCCCACAAATACAACTTCGGTATCGAGTTCGGCCTGTGGAACGGATTGCTGAACGGTAACATCGACTTCTTCCACGAAAAGCGTAACAACATCCTCACCCAGTACCTGTCCCGTCCCCAATGGGTGGGAGTGGCACTCGCTGCCGGCAACCTAGGTGAAACCAAGAACAGCGGTTACGAAATAGAACTGAAACATGCCAACCACATCGGAAACGATTTTAATTATTCGGTGGGATTGACCTACAGCCACGCCAGCAATGAAATTGTCAGCATGGACGAACCCGCCTCAAAGACGGACTATCGCAAACGCGAAGGACACCCCATCAACCAATATTTCGGCCTGGTATGCGACGGCTTTGTCACACAGGCAGACATCGATGGCGGCAACCTGCCCGTTTCTACCTTTGGCACCGTGAAAGCCGGTGACCTGAAATACCGCGACATGAACAAGGACGGATTCATTGACGAACGCGACGAAACTTTCATCGGTTACAGTGACATTCCCGAAAATACATTCGCCCTCACCTTGGGTGCCAACTACAAAGGTTGGGGATTCAGTGTCATGTTCCAAGGTGTGGACCACGTGAGCCGTTATTATGACGCCGAAGCCATGTTCGCCTTCGTAGGAGGCGGCAAGGTGAAAGAACATCACCTGGACCGCTGGAATCCGGCCGTGAGCGAAGCCGAAAACCTGGCACGCGCCAAATACCCGTTGCTCCACTATGACAGCTACGGCGACCACAACCAGCGTGGAAACTCCTTCTTCTTGAAAAACGGAGCCTTTGTCCGCCTGAAAAACATCGAGCTGAGCTACACTCTTCCTCAAAACTGGATTAAAGTAGTGGGTATGAGCGACTGCCGCTTATATGTCAATGCGAACAACCTTATCACATGGGATCATCTGGACGACTTGACCGACCCGGAAAGCAACGGTTCCAACCGATACCCCATTATGAAGACCGTGAACTTTGGTGTAAACATTAAATTCTAAGAGATTATGAAAAAGACATTATTATATGGCTTGTTTGCGCTGAGCCTCAGCGCGGTGTCGCTCACCTCGTGCGAAGACGCCTTCGGTGATTTCCTGAACAAACAGCCCAGCAACGAACTCACCGGCGAACAAGTGTTCGGCGACTGGACCCTGATGAAACAGTTCCATTTTGATACCTACAATTTCCTGCGCCATGGGGCAAACCGCATTAACCGCTCGTGGCTGGACTCCGCTACTGACCTGGCAGAAACCAGCTTTGCCAACGGCGGCACACGCACCTCGTTCAATATCGGCAACTATTATGGCTCTGCCGGCGCACCCGAGCTGAGCGATACCTGGGAATCCTTCTACCGCGGCATCCGCAAGTGCAACATGATCATCACCCGTATCAACGATGTACCCAAAGACGCCGACCTGTCCGAAACGCAATACGAACAGGACAAGCTGAACTATACCTCCGAAGCACGCTTTCTGCGCGCCTATTTCTACTGGGAACTGTTCCTGCGCTATGGTGCTATTCCCATTGTAACCGAGGTACTGGACCCCGATGGCGACCTGCTGAGCGGCTACACCACCCGTCCGTCCGTAAAGGAATATGTGGTAGATTTCATCCTGAAAGAACTGAAGGAATGCGAACCGGGCCTGATGACTTATACCGATGCCTGGGATGCTAGCCGTGCCGGACGCATCGGACAGCCTATGGCACGCGCCCTTTACTCGCGCATCATGCTCTATATGGCCAGCCCACGCTATAGTGCCGAAAGCGGCATCACCTGGCAACAGGCAGCCGATGCGGCACAAAGCTTCATCAACGACTATGGAAACAACTTCAGCCTGATGACCAACGGCACCACCCCCGTAGAGCGGTATACCAATGCCTGGTTACTGAACGCTTATCAGGAATCCAACAAGGAAGTGATATTCTACCGCAACGACGTGGCCATCGGCTGGGATAAGATAAAAGATGACAGCCCCGTGGGCGAAGGCGGCAACGGAGGACTTTGCCCCTCACAAAACCTGGTAGACATGTATGACATGGCAGACGGTTCCGCACCTTTTGCCCAATACGACCTTACCGGAGCCCCCGTCTATGCTAACGGAACACCGGCTATAAATGCCGCCAGCGGTTACAGCGACGCCACGATGTGGACCAACCGGGATCCTCGCCTGGCAGCTACCATCCTGTACCACGGTGTAGAATGGGGCAACGGAGTCATTAATGTAGTTTTGGGACAACGTGACAATCCGGTGGGTAACGCCAATGCCACCCCTACAGGCTATTACGTACGGAAATACATTCCCGAAGCAATCCTGGGAGCCAACCACACCGGCAGGTCACGCCGCCTGTGGACCATCATCCGCTATGCCGAAATATTGCTGAACTACGCCGAGGCACTGAACGAAGTATCCGGCCCCACCGCCGAAGTATGCAGCCTGCTGGACCAGATACGCCATCGTGCCGGCATCACCGGCAATGTAGCCGACCGCACAGACCTGAAGACCCAGGAAGCCATGCGCAATTTCATCCATAAGGAGCGTACCATCGAACTGGCATTCGAGGAGCACCGCGCATGGGACGTACGCCGCTGGGGAGTAGCGACGGAAGCTCTGAGCCGTCCTATTTACGGCATCAGCGTAGCCGCCAACGGCACCGTTACCCGTAAAAAGACACAAGACCGCGTGTTCAAAGACCAGATGTATCTTTACCCTATACCCGAAGGCGAGGTATGGAAATCAAACATCGAGAACAACCCGGGATGGAACTAATCTTTAAACCGAATTGATATGAAATCAAAACATAATAACATCATAAACTCTCTGGCAGGAAAAGGCAAACTCCTGCTGGCAGGTGCTTTTCTCTGCCTGTCAACTATCGTATGGGCACAAAGCGCACAAATGCTGAAAGGGCGCATTGTGGATGCTGAAGGAAATCCAATCCCCGGCGCCGTGGTCAATGTAGCCGAACAAAGCCGTATCGCCCTCAGCGATGAAAACGGTTACTTCTCACTGAAGAATGTGAAACCCAACGATGAACTCTGCATAAGCAGTGTAGGCTATCTCAACACCACTGCCAACGCTAAATTCGAAGAGGGCTTTCACATCGTAATGGAAGCCGACTGGGACGAATATGTACATACCATGCCTGTTCCTTTCGGGCGGAAGGTTAAAAGACTAATGACTGAGTCCACCTCCGTAGTTACCGGTGAAGAGTTGCAGAAACACCCCATCACGGTGCTTCAGAATGCCTTTACCTCTACGGTAAACGGTGTAGAGACATACGAGTGGTCCAGTGAACCGGGATGGACGGAGACGGCCATGTATATCCGCGGTATCCGCACCATGAACGCCAGTGCCCGTTCTCCGCTGATCATTGTGGACAATGTGGAACGTGACCTTTCTTTCCTGGATGCATTCCCTATAGAAAACATCACCATTCTGAAAGATGCGGCTGCTACCGCCATCTACGGTATGCGGGGCGCCAACGGAGCGATTATTGTCACCACCAAACGCGGCGCGGCAGGAAAAACCATGATAGACTTCACCCAGGAAGTAGGTTTCCAGACGCTAAGCAACAAGATGGAAAACCAGAACTCCTATAATATGGCGCTTACCCGCAACCGCGTGAAATACCTGGACGGGCAGGCACCCATGTACACCGACGAACAGATTGAAATGTACCGCCGCGTGTCCGAAGGCGAAGAGCTGCAAGGCATAGACAAGTACAAGTATTTCAACACCAACTGGTTCGACCAACTGTACCGCGACGCCGCCCCCATGTACAAGACCAACTTGCAAATAAGCGGCGGCAATGCCCGTGCCCGTTACTATGTATCGTTCTCTTACCTGCGTCAAGAAGGCATGTGGAACAACGAATCCACCAATTTCAACGAGAATTTCAGCACGCAACATGTATTGAACCGCTATAACTTGCGTTCAAACATTGACATCGACGTGACCAAGCACCTCAATGTATCACTGGATTTGGGCGGACGCATAGACAACATCAACCAGCCTACCGCCTCTGTATTCAACCTGACTACCTTCGGCGCGGTAGAAGCCAACCCGATGGAACCGGTATTCTGCCCCAACGGCGAAGTGTACTGGACTACCACCGCACAAAACCCGCTTTACCAGCTTGCCGCTTCCGGCCAGGAAAAGAACCGCCGCCGCAACCTCTATGCCACGGTGAATGTAAACGGCGACTTAAGTGCCGTAGTGAAAGGCCTGAAAGTGTTTGGAACCGTGAGCTTCGACTCTTACGAGACATTTGAATCCACCCAGACCAACAGCATCAACACCTATAGTTACGACTATACCAATGCCGATGTGACCGATGTATCCCAATTCTCGTACACCAAGACCAACACTTACAAGGCATTGACCAACCCCAGCGCCAACCAGCGCGAATACTACTATAACCTGAATTTCAATGCAGGCCTGGGCTACAGCCGTTCATTCGGCAAGCACAACGTAGACGCGCGCGCCTTTATGCGCACCTACCAGCATGCAGTGAGCGGAAGCACCTCATCCGAACGTTTCCTTTCCTGGAACGGACAGGCCACTTACAACTATGCCAACCGGTATATTGCAAGCGGCAACATTTCGCGCATGGCAAGTGACAACTTCGCACCCGAAGAACGCTGGGGAACTTTCTATGGCGGTTCAGTGGGCTGGGTAGCCAGTGAAGAATCCTGGTTGAAAAACAAGAACATCAACCTGCTGAAGCTGCGCGCCTCTTACGGACGTGCCGGGCAGAGTGTGACCGGTGCCGGCCGCTATCCCTATCAAAGTACCTTCGCATCGGGCACAGGCTATGCTTTCGGATACTCACAGAGCACCATCCCCGGTTTCTATGAATCCATGGCAGGAAACGCCAATAACAAATGGGAAATATCAGATATGCTGAATATTGGGCTCGACTGGGATTTCTGGAACAAGAAACTGTATGGCTCGCTGGATATATTCAAGGAATGGCGAAGCAATATCCTGGTAGAACGTTCTACCATTCCCAACACCCTGGGCGTGGCTGTAGCAAAAGATTCTTATGGCAAAGCAGAAACGAAAGGTCTGGAAGTGACTATCGGTCACCGCAACCATGTCGGCAAATTCAACTATTATGTAGAAGGTATGCTGACCTACAATACCAACAAGATTACCGAAATGGACGAAACGGAGCCCAATGTGGAATGGCAACGCAAGACAGGCAAACGCATTTATGATTATACTAGCGTAGCAGGCTTGTATGAAAGTTCCTTCAACGGAGGCGTGGGCGGATGGAACATCTATAAGTTCGAACAATGGGCTACCGATCCCAACCTGATCGCCACCAGTCAACAAGATGCCATCGATCATCCTGAAAAGTATCCCTATAATTCGGCATCACCTAAAACAGGTCAGCAATTGGGTACTGCCGTATTCAAGGACTTGAACGGTGACCGCCAGATAGACTCTAACGACATGACACCGGATACTTATACCATTATTCCGGAATTAATACCCACCATCACACTTGGTTTTGAGTACAAAGGCCTTGATGCCCACGCCACACTGACCGCCTACCTGAATCGTGACGTATTCCTCTCACCCGCTATCGGATGGTCTGGCTGGGGTAATCAAGGAACACATGAGGTAGTGAACTGCTGGGGATATTATACCGATGATCCCTTAGACCCACGCAATATCAATGCAAAATATCCACGCCCTACATATGGAGGTTATAATCCCATAGATTCCGAACGCTCTACCGGCACTTATCAAAATGATATTTGGATCCAAAACGGAAACTATCTCTCATTACGCAACATCGAAGTAGGGTATTCGCTCCCCAAACAGCTTATAGCCAAAGCAGGAATGACCAAATGCCGCTTCTACTTTACCGGTTACAACCTATTCAACTGGAGCGGACTTCCCGATGGATGCGATCCCGAGAAGCCAATGGGCTATGTATGGTGGTATCCCAAAACCCGTTCTTTCACCTTTGGCGTGAATATTGGATTCTAAAAATATGATTTGGATTTATAAAAAACTGACAATAATGAAGAAGAACTTATTCATATATATAGCTACTAGTCTGATGGCTCTCGGAGGGTTATCATGCAGCGATTTCTTGGACAAAGAAGTAGACTTGTCCCTGTCCCAGGAACAGATTTTCAGCAATTTTGAAAACACACGCGGTTTCCTAGCCAATGTATATACTTACCTGCCGGATGCATTCTCGGGCTTCAGTGCTGGCGATGGCGGCCAATTTGAAGCTGCCTTCCACGATTGTATGTCCGACAACTCCATCAGTTACTGGAACGTACATTACTATAACAGCATACAGAGCGATACCTACGATGCAACTAACCATGTGTATGCCATCCGCTACTGGCAAAATGACTTGAAAGGCATTCGTGCCGCCAACCAGTTCTTGAAGAATGCCCGCGAAAGCGTAGTGGGCAACTCCAACAAGACAGGAGACGATAACCACCTGTACGACCGATACATAGCGGAAGCCCGCCTCTTGCGCGCCATTTACCATTTTGACATGGCAAGCTACTTCGGTGCTATCCCCCTTATCGGGGAAAATGAAGAAGGAGTACCCATTGTGTTCGAGCCTACCGATGCGGTAGGCTTGAACATGAGCCGCACACCATGCGCCGATGCCCTAAAATGGATAGCCGACGAATGTGATGCCATAAAAGACGTGCTCCCGTTCCGCTATAGCAACGAAACAGAAAACTGGGGCCGAGTGAACGGCGCCGCTGCGTATGCCTTGAAGTCGAGAGCATTGTTGTATCGCGCCTCTGCGCTGAACAATCCGGGCAATGACGCTTCTTGGTGGCAATCCGCAGCACAAGCTGCCAAGGACTTTATCAGCAAGAATGCCAGCCAGTCTAATCCTTATCGCCTGTTCACGGGCGATAAGAATGACGTAAAGCAGAATTATTACCAATGCTTCATCGCCACTCCGCATCTTAACAATGAATATATATTGAGCCGCTCGGAATGGACTACCAACGAAATAGAAAGATACCTAGCCCCTATCGGATTTACTGGCAGTATTAACGCCATCGGCCGTACCAACCCCACACAGAATCTCATTGATTCTTATGAAATGAAAAACGGCCTGCCCATTGACGACCCTGCTTCGGGCTATGATGAGCAGAATCCGTATGCCAACCGCGACCCACGCTTAGAACAGACCATCCTGCATCATGGCTCTATATGGGGTGACAAACTTCAGGAAGAAGAACGTAGCATTGACATATCTTATCCAGGGGGAACAGATTACCAGGCCTTACATGGTGGAACTACTACAGGCTATTATTGTAAAAAGTTTCTCAATAACATGTCCTTCAAGGCACCTACCACTTACACCCGTGCATGTCCTATCTTCCGCTATGCCGAAATTCTACTGAATGCTGCCGAAGCGGTAAACGAAGCCGAAGGACCGGATGCTGCTTACAAATATGTGAATGAGGTACGTGCCCGTTCGGGTATGCCGGCTTATGGGGGCATGACCAAGGAGAAATTACGTGAACGTATCCGCAACGAGCGTCGCATTGAACTCTGTTTCGAAGATCACCGTTTCTTTGATATTCGCCGCTGGAAGATATACGAAGGTGTGACTCCTACCAGTGAAAAAAACAAGCCCCGCTATCAGCAAGTGTATAATCTATATAGTATGCAGATTACTCCGAATGCGGCAAAAACATATAATGTCATTCCAAACAGTGTACGCCCCACCTTGTCATTCAGTAGCCCGAAAAATTACCTCTTCCCTATACCGGAAGACCAGGTGAAGAAGGCACCGAACTTGAGGCAGAATCCGGGGTGGGAGTTGAGTGAGGCAAAGCCGGATGACACTCCCAATGAAGGAGAAAACTAAGAGCGTGTCAAAACTCTAAAGTAACTATTAAACTGTCAGCCGTAGGGGGGAATGCTTCCGTCCATATATATAAGGCCAGCGAATAAAAAGGCAAACTGTTTTCGGACGGATTCAATCCACCTCTACAGCAAAATGACAGTAAGAATTACTTGTAACAAAAGCATCCATTAACCCTAAAAAAGACCCCTTATGAAATTGAACAAAATATTCCACCTGCTCACCTTTGCGTGCGCACTCACTTTCAGCGCATGCAGCGATGACGATTCCGACTTCGGCGAAAACGGTATCCTGCTGGGCGCTCCTCAAATAGCGGAAGTCACCGCCCCCACCGCCAAAGCCTACGCCACCGTGGCAAAAGCAAAAGAAACGCGCGTCATGAATTACGGCTTCTGCTACGGCCCTCTCCCAAGTCCCTACCATCCATGATGCCACCGTGACCGGACTGCCCCAAAACGGACTGCTGGAAATCGAGCTCAACGGACTTGCCAGCGACACCGTATACCAGGTCCGCACCTTCGCCGTACTCTACCAAGGAGGCGTAGTCTATTCTGATGTAACAGAAATGGCAGTAGGGCAAGCTGGTACAGAAGCCCCCTCGGAAGAACTGGCACAATACGTCGCCCCCACCTACGCCGATGACTATACGCCCATAGCCGACTGGGCAAGCCGCAACCAATGGAACCTGGCAAACGTACACGACCCCAGCGTAATGAAAGCCGACGACGGCTATTATTATATGTACCAAACGGATGCCTCGTATGGCAACGCCCACGAAGGGCACGGCCATTTCCACACCCGCCGTTCCAAAGACCTGATCAACTGGGAATATCTGGGAGCCACCATGAACGAAGCTCCCAGCTGGGTAAAAGAAAAGCTGAACGAATACCGCACTGCCGCAGGACTTTCTTCTATCGACAATCCCCAGTACGGTTATTGGGCCCCTGTAGCACGCAAAGTAAGCGATAGCAAATACCGCATGTACTATTCCATCGTAGTGACTGATCCCATCAACGGTAAGGACACCTGGACCGAACGCGCCTTTATAGGACTTGCCGAAACTTCCGACCCGGCATCCAATAATTGGGAAGACAAAGGTTTCGTCCTTTGTTCCTCTTCCGACAAAGGGCTGGACTGGATCAATACAGGCTATGAATCAGCTTATTTCAAATGGAACGCCATAGACCCTTCCTACATCATTACCCCCGAGGGAAACCACTGGCTAGTTTACGGCTCCTGGCATAGCGGAATTGCCGCCCTGCAATTGGATGCCGAAACCGGCAAACCTATACAGACATTGCCAGCCCCATGGGGAACCGCAGAAGAAATAGCACCTTATGGCAAACTGCTCGTCAGCCGCGACCTGAAGAGCCGCTGGCAAGCTTCTGAAGGACCGGAAATCATCTACAACGCCCAGACCGGTTATTATTATCTGTTTATGGCATACGATGCACTGGAAACTCCCTACAACACCCGTGTATGCCGTTCCAAAAGCATAGAGGGCCCGTATGAGGGCATCGATGGAACCAACCTCACTGCCAACGGCGGAGACATGTATCCAGTTGTCACCCACCCCTATAAGTTTACCGATGGTTACGGCTGGGTAGGCATCGCCCACTGCGCTATCTTTGACGATGGCAAGGGCAACTGGTACTATGCCTCACAAGGCCGCCTGCCCAAGGATATCCCGGGCATCAACGCCAGCAATGCCGTCATGATGGGACAAATACGCTCCATCCGCTGGACAAGCGACGGATGGCCCGTAGTCATGCCCGAACGCTACGGAGCCGTGCCCCAGGTAGCCATTACCGAAGGAGAACTAGTGGGCAACTGGGAGAACATAGACTTATCTTATGCATACGGCAAACAGAAGACAGCCGAATCGCTGACCCTCGGCGCCGACCATAAAGTAACCGCCGGAACATGGAAAGGAGCCGCATGGAGCTACGATGCCGCCCGCCAGGTACTGACCATCGACGGTATCGAGCTCTGCATCCAGCGCGAAGCTGACTGGGAAGCCAGCCCACGCACGCATACCATTGTTTATGCCGGATATAGCGGTACCAAAACGTATTGGGGAAAGAAAAGCAAATAACAGCTTACTTTCTTTTTTACTCTATCAGTCTGAACGTTCGTGAAGAATGGCAAAATAATAGCATTCCCAGAGTTCGCAGACAGTTTTCCTCCCCCACACTGACTTATTTGAGAGTGCAGAATGAACGGATTACATACCCTAAATGCTCCGTTTTTCTGCGTTCTTTTCTTTTAAAATGCACTATCTTTGCTTTCGAATTAATAGCATATTTAATACCCATGAAAAAACAATTTATGACTTGGCTGCTTGCCAT
>OWIC01000615.1_pt1 | contig 16963 bp, 18 predicted proteins | sample 1732791 | NCBI WGS metagenome assembly OWIC01 (sample SAMN05065754, study PRJEB22554) | human gut metagenome | biome: ENVO:2100002; feature: ENVO:00000062; material: ENVO:00002003 | host: Homo sapiens | place: USA
TTTGGCGTATACACGCTTTCCAGGCGTGCCTCTTCAACCACTCGAGCATCTCTCCTTTCAAAAAACTCAATAAACACTAAGAAAACGCTCCCGTTTTCGTTTCACGACATCGGAGGCGTCGCCCTCCATAAAAACAAAAAAGCAGCCCAAAAGCTGCTTCCCAGCGGAGAGACAGGGTTATGAACCTGCTCCCTTATATCCTTGAAATTCAACTCCTTTTCAAAATGTCAATGCCTTAGGGGGTACAACTTAGGTTACAAAAAAGACCGAATTTTGTCTGTCTTTGGCTGTTCATTGTCTGCCTAAAACTTCGGTTCAAAGATACAACTTGTTTTTGAAATACGCAAATCATTGAATATAAATATTCTGCGGTTAGTGCAAGGTGCAAGCTATATTTATATATACTTGCACCTTGCACTAAAAGAACTTTATTGCCCCCTATGCTTCTTCCTAAAATCAGTAGGATTACAATCTTTGTATTTCTTGAATAGCCTATTCAAATGGCTTTCATCCGTAAATCCCAGTTCCTCTACTATCTCGCTAATTCTCATTTCGCTGTGTAAAAGCCGACTTTCCACCATTTTCATCTTATAGTTTAAGATATACTGCTGCATGGTTTCGTTGGTCTGCTTTTTGAAGTATCTCCCAAGATAATTGGGTGAAATACCAAAATGCTGGCTTATCGCTTTGGCTTTTATCTTTTCGGGATAGCAAATGTTGGATTGGATATATTGCAAGATGTTCAGTGACTTTTCTTCTGAATTTTCATCTATCTGTTCAGGCAGGAACATAGCAATGTTACGGGCAACAACAATAACAATCGTGTTGATTAACTGCGTAATAATTTCACTGCTGTATATATTCCTATTCACATATTCACGGATAATCGCTTCTATCATAGGTTTTACCAGCAATTTATCGGTTTGATTACGTAATATACAGCCGGGACGGTGATTGGCGTGTTGCAATATAAATTCCAGCCGTTGAATGTTCTCCGCCCCAAAAACAGCCGAATGAATGTAGATGTCATTGAACTTTATATATACGAACTTTGTCGTAGTGTGAATGTCGAAAGAATGTATGTCACCGGGAGTAATCATGAAAAGATGCCCGTCATGATATGGAAATTTGTTGTTGTTTATCCACTGAATACCTGTTCCCGATAGAATATAGACCAGTTCAAAAAAAGTATGGTCGTGTTCCTTTAATTGTGATTCGTCCAGTTCACTAAAACAGATTTCAAACGGTTGGTGTAGATTTTCCCTTTTCATTTTGTGAATTTTTCTATTAGGACGTAAAGATACAAATAAAAAGAAAAATAATACATATATTTACGCCCGGATATGTATAACTTTGCCACAAATAAGATGAAGCAGTAACTTTTATTAGGATGAGGTATGAAAACAGAATTGGAAAAATGCTTGTCGGGCGAATGGTATGATTGTCATGCTCCCGTATTTATGGGGTTTAAAAGAAAGACGCATGAATTGTTGCTGAAATACAATTCATTGCCGTATGACTATAAAGAGGAAAAGTATGCGCTATTGAAAGAAATGTTTGAAAGCGTTGGCAAGAAAGTTTCAGTAGGACATTCTTTTATATGCGATTATGGCTGTAACATCAGCATAGGTAATAATGTCAGCATAAACACCGGATGCACCTTTGTGGACTGCAACAAAATCATTATCGGCAACAATGTATTGATAGCCCCCAATGTGCAAATTTATACGGCTACCCACCCTGTTGAATTGAATGAGCGGCTAATACCGACAGAAACGGAGGACGGGACAGCATATATCCGTCACACGTATGCCTTACCTGTTACCATTGAGGACGGTTGTTGGATTGGCGGCGGTGTCATTATCCTGCCGGGTGTTACTATCGGTCAGGGAAGCGTTATTGGAGCGGGAAGTGTTGTCACCAAATCCATTCCGGCAAACAGCCTTGCCGTAGGAAATCCATGTAAAGTAATTCGGGAAATCAATACTTCCATATAGCCATGATTAAATTAGTCGCTTTCGATTTGGACGGCACGATAGGCAATACCTTGCCGATGTGCATACAGGCTTTCAAGAAAGCCACACAACCATATATCGGACATGAATTGTCGGATGAAGAAATGGTTCATACTTTTGGTTTGAATGAAGAAGGTATGATTGGGTGTGTCGTTGATGAACCCTATCGGCAACAGGCATTGAATGACTTTTATGTGATTTATAAGGAATTGCATCAAGAAATGTGTCCGACACCTTTTGAGGGAATACGTGAGTTGATAGCCTTGTTAAAGCAAAAGGGTATCATTGTGGCACTTATCACCGGAAAGGGGATAAACAGTTGTGATATAACCTTAAAGCAATTCAATATGAAGGATTCTTTTGCAAAAGTCATTACGGGAAACGCAGAAAGGAACATCAAGTCGGAAACATTGAAAGAACTCTTGCATGATTATCATTTGGCTGCAAATGAAATTGTATATGTCGGGGATGCACTTTCAGATATAACAGAGTGCAGGAAAGCCAATGTGATGTGTCTGTCTGCCGCTTGGAGTATTCCACAAAATGAAGTGACAGCCTTAGAATACAGTAACCCTAAAAATGTGTTTTATTCGATACCGTCCTTATTCAAATATCTTAATATAAAAACATGATTGTCTTATTTACAGTGAATTTTATCAACTCAATTAAAACAGAACAATATGAAACAGAGAATTTGCCAAAGTTGTGGCATATCTATGCTCACTGATGATTTGTTAGGAACTCACGGTAACGGATGTTTGTGTACTGAATATTGCTGCCACTGCTTCCAAAAAGGATTTTTCACCAACAATTCATTGGAGGAACAAATCGAACTGAATACCCAACCCGAAAGTCTGGCTGCATTTAACGAAGTGTCAGGAAGTAATTTTACCAAAGAAGAAGCTATCGAAGGACTACGTAAGTTCCTGCCTACGCTTAAACGCTGGATGCCTATCAGACAGCAGGCTGAATGGGTACTTGAACAATGCGGCTACATCACACTTTCCACTATCAGTGAAAATGGTTATCCTCGCCCGGTAGCTATCGACCTATTGCGCCATACCGATATATCAACTTTATGGATGACAACAGCCTTATCCACAGAAAAGGTAAAACATATCAGACAAAATTCAAAAGCCGGAGTTTGCTTTGTTTACGAAGCAGACAGTGTTACTCTAACCGGAAAAATAGAAATAATTACTGATGCGGAAACCCGTCAGACCTTTTGGCAAGATTATATGCTACACTATTTCCCGCAAGGTGTAAACGACCCGGATTATTGCATTCTTTGTTTCCATGCGAAAGAAGCTGTCTTGTGGATAGACAGGAAATTTGAGCGCATCGTGTTATAATGTAGCCATTCTTGTTTTCGTATGAAAAGTTTGTCTTATCATACGAAAGTAAGAATAGCTATTTAGGGTAACTTTTTCTCTGGCTTATTCCGTATATTTGCTTTCAAATAAGAGAACTATGGATATAGATAACGAAAAGAAATATTGCCAAAGTTGTGGTATGCCATTAGACATTGAGGGTATTTCAGAATATGGAACAAATTCTGATGGTACACTCAATCGGGAATTTTGTTCCTGTTGTTTAAACTCCGGCAAATATCTTTTTGATTTCTCAATGGAATACCTCATTTATCTTTGGGGGCTTTTCCCCGATTCCTATAATCAAATTGCAGGTACGAATTATAAAAGCGAGGAATTAAGAAATGTTTTATCCGACAGATTGCCTAATCTAAAGCGGTGGAAGCAAAAAATAAACACTGCCCATATACACTATGCCCTTATAATAAATGTTCAGGAATATATCAATCGGCATTTATTTGAGGACTTAAACTCTGGCAATTTATCTCATATCGCTTGTATGTCGATATATCACTTTCGGAGAGTATTCAAAGATGTTGTAGGAGAGAATGTCGGTGATTATATTCAGAGGTTAAGGTTGGAATATATTGCTTTCAAACTTATTTCAACAAATACAAGGGTATCGGAACTGCTTGAACAGATAAATTTTCACAATAAACATACTTTATCAAGGGCATTTAAAAAGCATTTTCAAATGTCTATCCCTGCTTTCAGGAAAACATATTCAAGTGTTGCTTGTGAAAACAAAATTATAAAACAGTCTGACTGTTCAATAAAGAGGATTAAAGAATTCAAAGTTGCATATTTGAAATTTGAGCGAACACATAGAAATAAGCAAGCATATTCTACTTTGTGGGGGCAGATAATAAAATTTGCCAAGAAATACAATCTGACAGATAAAGGTTTCAAATACGTTAGTATCAGTTTGGATAGTCTTGATATTACGGAAATAGATAAATGCCGATTTTTGATAGGGATAACTGTTCCTTATTCAATGGAAGTCCCTAAAGGTTTTGGGACTTTGAACATACAAGCAGGGTTATATTCTGTATTTAATATAAAAGGGGGCTACCATGAATTAAATAAAATTTACCGGAATGTTTACCTTGATTGGCTACCAAATAGCAAGTACCGTCTAAGAGAACAAATGACCTTTGAAATATATGCCAATACTCCCGATAAAACAAGTACGGATGAATTGGTGACAGAAATTTATTTACCCATTGAAGCAAAACAAAAGATAAAATGAAAAACGAAATAATTCAATTTTTAAGAGAGAATATCATTGGCAAAACATTGCTTACTGGTGCTATTTATAAATTAGAGAACGGAAACTTGGAAGGCGAGTATAACGACAAAATGACATTCTCAAATTTGGTGACAACAGAAAACGGCTTTAAGTTCAATATGACAACTGTCACCCAAGAATTGGTTTACAATTTGGATGATAAAGGAGCAAGAACCACCATAGCCAAAGATTATACAGGAACAAGTGTGTTTTGTTATGAATTGGCAATGCGAAAAAGTACAAAGCAAATCACAGGTTATATGCGCTGTGTTTCAACAACAGTTCAAGATTCTACAACGGAAGCCGTAGTTTGTGGAATATTTGATGTGACTTTTGACGGGAAAGAACTGAAATGGCAAGAAAATCAATTGCTATATAGAGATAATCCCGTAGGAGAAGATAAATATAAACCAGTCGCCTTTCACTCCAAAGTTCGTTTTTATCTTGATAACGAGAAAGTCATATTTGAATATTTGCCAACGCTTTGGGATATATCCCCTGACACATTGGAAAAAAGATTGTCTAAAGATGATTATCCTCCTTATATATCAAAAGAACAGTAACTGAATAAAAAAGAAATAGAACCGGATAATAGCATAAATGAAATAAGCTGTTTATACAATGAAAGAGGTAGTAGATAGGATATTAGAGCAAGTAGAGGCTGATATTTCGGAAATCGACCTCTACGGTTATAATATTATCGAAACTTCTCTTTCAATGGTACATAGGCTGCAAACAGTTCTTAATGATTTGAGAACGAAAATACAGACTTATGTATTTCTAACCAAAGAGGATGAAATCTTATTTTTCAAGACACAGAAACCGGAGATACTCGGTCGGTTGTTATTTTTCTATAAGATATACAAGATTGAAACGCAATGCCCTAATGGTAGCGATGAAGCAATTAGAAATTATATCAATCGGGAACTGGATAATCTGACTTATTTCTTCAATCGCAATTTGGACTTTTACCAATATTACCGTTCACATTCCACTGTGTACGATGAATATTACTTTGTACGTGGAAAGGCTGATTTGCGATTATGTACTGATAGCGCACAGTTTGACAAAGACCCTAATTTCTCAACCGGATATGATTATAAAGTGGCAAAGATTATCGCCAATGAAATGCTACGCATCTATCTGAATAAACGACTGGTGAAACTGGGAACTAATAATCAGATAGAAGACAATTTACAAAAATGCTTCAAATATCCGTTCCGCTTTACAGGCAAAAAGGCATATCTTATCGAACTGGGATATTCGCTTGTATCTTCGGGCGACATAAACAATGGCAATGTGGAGATAAAAGAAATGATGAATTTCCTTAGCACGATATTCCATATTGATTTAGGGGATTATTACGCTTCATACATAGCCATGAAAGAGAGAAAAGACCGGACGGCATATCTTCATCATCTTATAGATAGTCTGATTAAGCGGATGAACGAGGATGATATGAAATGTTAGCATAACCAACAATTACGAAAAACATTGTTACTGAATTTCTATAATTCAATATGCAACACTTCTACTTTTTCATTTGTTGAAAGTGAAAGAAATGCATTAGGAGTATTGCCTGAAAGCCTTTTTACTTCCCTATATAGGTGCGGTGTATCATAATATCCCGCTTGGATAGCAACAGACAAAAAGTTATCGAATGAAGTATTGGATTTTAAAAGGTGAATAACGTTCCAAAACTTGACGATTCGACTATATTCTTTGGGCGAATAACCTGTATAAAATTTAAACTTGCGCTCAAATTGTCGTAGGCCTAAGCATGCTTCTGTTGCCAATTCTTTAATCGAAACAATACCTTTCTGCCTACTAATCAAGGAAACAGCATAAGATATTTGCTTTTCTGTATCCGTGTTGTTTTTGTACACTTGTCTAACCAATTCATGTTCAATAGCATCAATTGGATTTTGATTGGATTCGCAGAGTTGATATATGAAAGATTGACTAAAAAGAACTGGAAATTCATGGCTGTCAATCCCTTGATTTGTCAATTCGTTTAGCGGAATATCTATAAATCGAAAAAGTCCACACGGACGAAAACGTACCCCTATAATATGAATGAAGTTTGTGTGAGCAACCAATTCCGTAAATGTATTCATCGGTCCAAAGAAATAGGAATGATAAGGTTTCATTATCAAGCTATTCCTGATGCAATCTGCGGCATTGCCCACGATGAAAACAAAATCAGAACAACCATGAGGTGGAATGTTGAATTTCAATCCATTTCTTGTTTCTCCTTTATATTCCCAAAAGTGATAGATAAAAGGAGCTAATACGCTACATGGGGAATATTCTTTATACATATAACAAAGATATATCATCAACTCTAATTCTAAGAAATATTAGTGGTTAATTTTTTGTCTTGATTGATAAAGCTCATCCACGAATGGTGAATATGATAAAGAGAAAGTATAAACACGCATGAAAAGTAAATATGTTCCGATGTCCACAATAGTGGAACACTCGAACTAAAATGACTAATTATTTCCACATATACTATGTAAACGACTAAGGATATAAATGCTATCAATAAAGAAGCGACAGCATGACCTATTCCCGAAACTGCACTAAAAAATACGAATGTAGGTACAGCTATCAAGTAAGAAGTTAGCATAACTTTTAATGTAGGGATAGCCTCAAACACCAATACTGTATTGTCACTATAAATCCGCAAAGCAGATGATGGGAAAAACAGGAACAATACCATTATCGGCAAAATAGTCATGTAACATAAGAATATTACTTTTTTACATACATATAGGATAGAGTTACCTTTATTCTCTCCTATGAGATTTCCAACCAAAGAACTAACAACAGATGCAAAAGCTTGTACGAAAAGAAAAAGAAAGGACGAAATATTTCTCACAATATTCGTAATAGCTAATGACCTCTCCCCGAAATGCTCCATTGTAATGAAAAAAACAAACCAACTGCCAAATACTAATCCATGCTGTAACATCATCCAAATAGAAATAGATAGTATCTTTTTTAATATTGTACAATCTATGGTTATTCGCCTTTTTAATCCATATTTACAAGAACTTACGTTCTTTTGGGTATATATGATAAAATGAATTACCGCAACCGCTTCGGAAATGACTGACGCTATGGCTGCTCCAGAAATGCCTAATACGGGAATACCTAATGCTCCAAATATTAAGATATAATTCAGAATAACATTAATTGCTACCATAGTTATGGAATTGAGCATTAATGCGGAAGTGTGTATTATTCCGATATAAAAGGATCTAAACATGATAATTGTAAAAGAAAAAAAGAAACCATAGATTCTCCAATCAAGATATTGTAAAACAGCTTGGAGTACAGATTCAGAATCTATAATTGATTTTAATATAATTGGTGAAATTATAGAAGAAAATAATATTACTATCACCGCAATTATCAGCAAAAACAATATGCCCTGTGAGAGAATTTTTCCAGCTTCTTTATACTGTTGGTTTCCATTATATTGGGCTATTAAGATTTGCGCTCCTATGCTGAACCCAAATCCAATCATGTATATAATCATATAATAAGTACCAGCTATAGCTGATGCAGCCAATTCAGTTTCTCCAACTCTTCCTAAATAGGCTGTATCAGTAAAACCTATTAAGTATTCCATTAATAAACTAACCAATACAGGCAGACTGGTTTTATAAATTGATATATAAGTAATATTCATATTCATTTCATTTATCCGGCAAAGTTACTTCACTTGGTTCGTATTAAATTGTATAAAAACGACATGGATGTTTTTATATGGCATCAAAGAAGCAAATACGATACTTACAAGATATTAGCAACCGTTTCTTGACAATTTCACGTTGGTTCAAAAAAGGATGAAAATGATATGAACTATAAATTTCTGTATTCCAATATGTAGAAGTACCATGTTCACCCCAATATGGTACTTCCTTTTTATGGTGAAATATATTTTGAAAATGATATTTTTTGGGGAGTTTTTACACCGATATTCCCCAAAAATAGCCTAAAAAAAATAATACCATGATAGGTACAACCATGACTTTTAGGTTATTTCTTCTGCCGAACTTTGCGGCAAATCAATAAGTTAGCAATATGGAGATTATAACATTTGAGTCAAAAGCCTACAAGGAACTTGACAACAAGATTACCGCTATTGCCGATTACATTTTCAATCATTTGGACGAAAACAAGACCGATGAAGATGAAATTTGGGTGGACAGTTACGAAGTATGTACTTTCTTGAAAATCAGTGGCCGAACCCTGCAACGCCTGCGGGCGGCAGGGATGATTTCTTACTCTGACATCAAGGGGCATTACTTCTATAAGATTAAGGAAGTCAAACGAATGTTGGAAGAACGCCTGATTAAACGTGACAAGGAGTGTATAAACGAACTGATAACCAATCATCAGAAATATGTTAAGGAAAGAAGAAATACTAAACAGGACAAATAATGGTCTGCTCGTTTTCAAACATTACTTACCCGGTGACTGGCGTATAGGCAGGCATTTTCTTAACCCGCTCTATCAGGACAGGAAAGCATCGTGTAATATCTATTTCGACCGCCATAGTGGTATGTACAAGATGAAAGATTTCGGTAACGACAATTACAGCGGTGACTGCTTTTTCTTCGTGGGGCAGTTAAAAGGATTGGACTGTAACCAGGCAGCTGACTTTGTGGAGATACTGGAGATTATCGACCGGGATTTGGGATTGGGACTGGGGTTGGCGGCAGGAACTTCGATAGCTATTCCTACAACAGTAAATAATCGGAATGCGGCAGACAAAACCGAAGAAACACCCGAAAAGCCAGTCAAGCCCTACCAGTTCCGGGAACAGAAGTTTCCGCTTGCAGAACTGATGTACTGGCAACAATATGGCATCACGCCCGAACTGCTGGAGCATTACAAGGTCTGTTCACTCCGGGAGTATAACAGCAAAACGGTAGATGGAAAACCATACGCCTATGTTTCATCGGTGACAGAACCTATGTATGGCTACAAGGGCAAACAGTATATCAAACTGTACCGTCCGTTCTCCACTCCCCGCTTCCTTTATGGCGGTAGTTTCGGCGAAAACTACTGCTTCGGGCTGGAGCAACTGCCCGCCAAAGGTGATACCCTGTTTATCACGGGCGGCGAAAAAGACGTGCTTTCTTTGGCGGCACATGGATTTCACGCTATCTGCTTCAACAGTGAAACGGTGACTATACCGCCCACGCTGGTATATCGGCTGACGTTCCGCTTCAAGCACATCGTCCTGCTCTTTGACATGGACAAGACGGGCAGGGAAAGTTCATGCAAGCAGGAAAAACTATTGGAAGAATTTGGCGTGAAACGCCTGCTGCTCCCGCTTCCGGGAACGAAAGAGGAAAAGGACATATCCGACTACTTCAAAGCCGGGAACACCCGTGAAGATTTCCTGAAGCTGTTTATCGAATTTTTAGACAACCTGTATAGCGACACATTGATTATGCTAAAATCATGCGAGATAGATTTCAACAACCCGCCCGCCAAAGCGCAAGAGATTATTTCGGCGGGTGACGTTCCGTTAGGAACACAAGGCAACCTGTTCGGCATCACCGGAGGCGAGGGAACGGGCAAGAGCAATTATGTAGCCGCAATTGTGGCAGGCTGCATCTGCCAACCGGATAAGGAAGTAGATACGCTTGGCATACAGATAGCCGCCAACAGCAAACATAAAGCGGTATTACTTTATGATACGGAACAATCCGAAGTACAACTGTTCAAGAATGTAAGTAACCTGCTGGCACGTGCGAAGCAACTAACCAAACCGGAAGAACTGAAAGCATTTTGTCTGACAGGTATGTCCCGCAAAGAACGACTGCACGCCATTGTTCAAAGTATGGATAAATTCTATTACCAGTATGGCGGCATCCAGTTGGTAGTTATTGACGGCATCGCCGACCTTGTAAAGAGTGCCAATGATGAAGTGGAAAGTGTGGCAGTGATAGATGAACTATACCGACTGGCAGGAATTTATAATACCTGTATTCTCTGCGTGCTGCATTTTGTACCCAATGGATTGAAGCTGCGGGGGCATTTAGGTTCGGAATTACAACGTAAGGCGGCAACTATCCTTTCCATCGAAAAGGATGAAGACCCTACGCAATCAGTAGTAAAAGCTCTGAAAGTAAGGGATGGTAGCCCATTGGATGTTCCTTTAATGCTGTTCGCATGGGATAAAACAGCCAGAATGCACCTTTACAAAGGAGAAAAGCCACGAGAGGAAAAAGAGAAACGCAAGGAAAAGGAACTGGTCGGGGTTGCCCGTGACGTGTTCGGCAGACAGGAACATATCACCTATATAGACTTGTGCGAACAGATACAGCAAATTTTGGATGTGAAAGAACGCACCGCAAAAAGTTATATCCGCTTCATGCGGGAACGGGACATTATCATCAAAGACCCGTCCAACCAAAGTTATTTTATGATTGGTTTAATTTAATCAGGCAGCCTTATGTATATAGATAAAGACATTTTTACCGCATGGATGGAACGTATCATGGATAGGTTCGATATGCAGGACAAGAAGATAGACCGTGTAATAAAAGGACGTAATTGTTTGGACGGGGAAGAACTGCTGGATAATCAGGACTTGTGCCTGCTTCTGAAAGTAGCTCCCCGAACACTGACCCGTTACCGAAAAAAGGGAATACTCCCTTTCCTTATGCTGGATGGCAGGTGTTATTACCGTGCTACGGACGTACACAAGTTAATCCGAGAAAAAACCGATTAATTTTTTCTTTTCTAATGGCTTTCAATCCTGTTTTGTCGTGAGATAAAGCAGGATTTTCTTTTATTGTATGCCGGACTTTTCAGGGATTTGGCTAACTTTGCAAAAGTTACATAAGAAAATAACAGCGATTGAACGGTAACCTGTGATTTCGCCTTTATATATAACATATTCGTTCGCAGATGTCTTAACGTAGAAAACTGGCACTTTTCAAAGAATAGAGGCTTTTGCGCAATGCTTATGCTATGTTTTGTCATAGCGTGGGCTTGCGTGCTTCTATTCTTGGGTATGCCAGTACCTCTACGTTGAAGTTCCGTGAGTTCACGCTTCTTTTTTGGCGTACTGGCGAACAGTTTATAAAAAGCAACTGTTAAATACTCAATCATGAAACATTTAAAGACTTGTATTGCCGTATCTCTTGATGGCTTCATAGCCACAAAGGATAATGAATTGGATTGGATGCCTGAAAACGTAAGGAAAGAGATTTCGGCAGCCTATGAACAGCCGGGTGTATTGCTTGCCGGGGTTAATACCTATACCTATATTTTTGAACATTGGGGCGGATGGCCGTACAAAAGCAAAAAAACTTTTGTAGTGTCCCACTACGATACCAATGTGTCGGAAAAGGAGAATGTAAGCTTTCTTACTGATATGCCATTACGTGCGGTCAATGAACTTAAATCAAGTTCGGAAACCGATATTCAGGTTATCGGCGGCGGTAAGTTCATAACATCCCTGATTGAAGCGTCCCTGCTTGATGAAATAACGCTATATATTATCCCGGTCATGCTGGGGAACGGTATCAAGTTTATAGGTAAAACTTTCGGGTCGAAGTGGGAACTGACCCAAAACAAGATACTGGATAATCAGGTCGTTTGCCTGACCTACCAGTATAAAGGAGAATGATTAAAAAAGCACCCGGTGTCCCTCCGGGTGCTTCAACCACAAAAATTTCAATTATAATCTATCTATAATGAAACTTTCTGTGGCAAATATAGCGATTTTCGTTTTACTTCTTCGGCTTACCTTTCTTTTCAGGAAACACGAAAGTAACATTAAACTGCTCGTCAAAGGTAAGTGAAGCGTCAAAGACTTTGCCGTTCTTGCTTTTAAAGCCTTTGATTAGCCCGGTTTTCCCGGTAGTCACCAGTTCGGTAATCTGCTTGTCTGTTAGCTGCTTGTCGCTCTTATTGCGAAAGATGGTAACGGAACAATCCACATTGGAACATTTGGCGACTTTCGGATAGAAAAGGATGCGTCCGGTCTTGCATTTGGGGCAAATGCAACCACTACCCGAAGCGAAAGAAAGCTGAACACCCAAAAGTTCAGCCGTAATTTGCCGTGCATACACTTCGATGCCTTTGCGGAACGTGTCGGGGTTCATTTCTCCGCTTTCTATTTTGGCAAGCGTGTTTTCCCACATTCCCGTCATTTCAACGTCTGCTATCTTCTTATCCCGGATAATGTTGTAAACGGCAAGCCCTTTCTCGGTCGGGACAAGGTTCTTTTTCTCCCGGACGATATACTGGCGGAAAAACAGCGTTTCGATGATGGCTGCCCTCGTAGCGGGCGTACCGATACCCGTATCTTTCATGCTGGCTTTCAGGTCGGCGTTTTCCAGTTCCTTACCCGCTGTTTCCATTGAAGAAAGCAGGCTGCTTTCCGTGTGTAACGGCTTGGGCTTGGTCTGTTTCTCCAGTAGTTCAATGCCGGAAAGTGGCAGAGTGTCACCGTCCTGCATGACGGGCAAAGTGGCGTTATCCTCTCCGTCTTCTTTCTCGGCGAATACGGCACGCCATCCGGCGGATTTGATTACAGACCCTTTGACCGTGAAAAGCGACCCTGCACATTCCAGCGTTACACTGGTAACGTCTTTGACGCATTTTTCAGAAAAGGCTTCCAACATCCGTCCGGCTATCAGTTCATAGATTGCCTGTTCGTCCGTTTCCATCTTGCCGGGCAGATTTTCCGTTACTATCAAAGCGTGGTGGTCTGTTACCCTGCCATCGTTCACAGAACGGGAATTTAAGGCTTTGCCTTTCATCCCGGCAGCATATCCGGCAAAACGGGCGTACTGTTCCAAATTAACAAGACGTTCCGGGATTTCCTCGAACACATCCTGCGATATATAACGGCTTCCGGTTCGGGGGTAGCTGATTAGTTTACCCTCGTATAACTTTTGTGCAATGGATAGGGTTTTGTCTGCGGAAAAATTCAGTTTGGCATTCGCTTCTTTTTGCAGCGTGGTTAAATCATAGAGCAAAGGCGGTTCTTGGTTCACTTCCTTACGCTCTACGGTTTTCACCTGAACCGTTTTCGCTTCCTTTATCCTTTGCAACGTGTCGATGGCGGCTTGCTGCATATCGTATTTATCTGCGGATAGTGCCGTAAAAGCTATATTATCCTTTGCCGACTGTAATTTCAGTTGCCAATACTTTTGCGGGACAAAGTTCTTGTTCTCCAAAAAGCGAGTGCATATCATTGCCAACGTAGGTGACTGTACCCGTCCCAAAGAGAATATTCCTTGTCCGGCTGCCACGCTTAAAGCCTGTGTTGCGTTTATTCCAATCAAATAATCCGCTTCGCTGCGTGCCTGTGCCGAACGGAACAGGTTATCATACAGACTACCGGCTTTCAGGTTTTGCAGTCCCTCACGGATTGCCTTGTCCGTAAGGCTGCTTATCCATAAACGGACAAAGGGCTTGTTGCATCCGATATACTGGTAGATGTACCTGAATATAAGTTCTCCCTCTCTTCCTGCATCGGTGGCGACTATAATCTTGTCCGACTGGTCGAATACCTCTTTGATTACCTTTAGCTGTTTCAATGCGCCGGGGTCTGCCTTGTACCCTTTTTCCGCTTTTACTTGTCGGGGTGTAAGTTGAAAACTATCCGGAATGATAGGCAGACTTTCCCGACGGAAACTCTGTATGCCGTATGCTTCCGGCATTGCCAAACCTACAAGATGGCCGAACGCCCAGGTAACGAGATACCCGTTACCTGAAAGGTAGCCATCCTGTTTTTCACTCGCTCCTAAAATGCGGGCAATGTCCCTTGCCACACTTGGTTTTTCTCCGATTACTGCAATCATTCTAATTTTGATTTTAATTGTTCCACTTCTTTTTGTCTTAGGATTTTCCGGTCATAGTAGATGTGATAGCCATCTATATAATATTGTTGGTTCTGCTCGTCTATGGTTTTCCAGTCCGTTTTGTAACAGGCAAAGAGAAACAGGACGAAACCGATAACCGGAATAAGGATTAATACCGTTATCATCTTTTGCGTCCCCTGCTTTGTTTGGGGTTGTTCATCTGCTCCTGCTTCTCCTTTTTATCCTGCTTGGTTTTCTGTTTTTCAGTGGGCTTGTCCTGACCCTTTTTCAAAGGTTCTTTCACTTTCTTGGTGGCTTCGTAGGTCTTACCCTCCGAATTGACCGCTACCTGTGTGCGGTTCTTGCTTGCCGGAGTAATCTCTTTCATGGCGGAACGGTCAAAGCTGGGATTGTCACTGTAAAAGCCTAACTTCTTCTTATCATGGTTCACCTGAATATATGCATCGTATTCGACCCCTCTCTTGTCTTTCAGCCCGGCAACGAAGATGGTTTTGTCATTGACTAAATCCTGCTGTTGCTGGCGTGTCAGTTCTATTCCTGAAATGCTCTTGGGGATGGTTACACCGTCACTGGTGACAAGGTTGTTCGGTTGTTCCTGTTTCTGCCGTTGCTCCTGTGACTGTTTGGCATTGGGATAGATAAATTCCAGACTTTTCTTGTCGGCATTGACCTGAACGGTTGCGGAAAAGGGATTTTTACGGTTGGAAATCATATTTTCAAGGAATACTCCCTTTCCCTCCCGTAAGGCTTCCTTTTGTTCCTTGTTCAGTTTGACACCCTTTATTTCATCGGGTATTTGGACGCTGCTTGCACGCATGGAAACCAGTTCATTCGTCACCTTATCCACGCTGATAAAAGAGGGTATCATTTCTCCCGTGATATAGTTTTTCAGGTTTACTATCCGTCCCATATTGCCCGTTTCAAGAAGATTGGCTTTATCCTCTTTGGAAAACTCGTGACCGAAGAACGGGCGTTCAAGTTCCGGCTTTTGTCGGATGCCATGTATCGCCAAAACTACATTCCCGTCCTTGTCATGCCGAAAAGACAGGCGTGCATCCAGTTTCATAATGGCGGAATTGTAGTTTCCTGCGATGGAGAACGCACCGGGTGACTTGTACCCCCTTAACATGGGTTCTAAAGCCTTTGCCTTTTCAAGCTGTTCTTTGGAAAGCCCGAAGTTTTTCAGTGCTTCCCAGTCCACCTTGTCGGAGTCAATGATGTACTTGCTTTTGTCGGGTTGCTGCGGTGCTTGTGCCGTTGCTTCCTGCTGCGGTTGTTGTACCTGCTGCTGTGTTTGGTTAGGTTGTCCGTTCGTCACCCCCTGTTTCAGCGTTTCGGGTGTTACCCGGTAACGTTCTATCTCCGCTTCATTCTTGGCGGTCGGATGGTCGAAGTTGTCTCTGATTATCGGTGTAATCTTGGGAAGCTCAATTTTGGGGATTTTGAAAAAGTTGAAACGGGTCGGGTTCTTCAACTGGTTCATCATGTTGGAAAAGAAGTTGGAAAAGAAATCGCCGTGACGGTCGAATTTCAGAAGTTCGCTGTTGTTTTCCGGCGGTACGGTTTGAAGTTCCCCGTTTTCATCCACGCCTTTCACTGCGCTGATTGTCTTTTTCTCCTTATCCAGTACAAGAAGAATATCCATCATCTGTTCGTCAGTGGTGGATTGGTTGGCTGTGTTTACATCCATAACTTTTTGAATTTTAGTGAGTAAATAAAAATTTCGGAAGTAAAAGTACGGATGAAATAGAGTATATTTAAGGATTTGGGAACGGGTGACTTCATTAGTCCTCGTTTGGCTTCATTTGTCTCGTGCCAATTTAAGAAGCCATTTAAGAGAAGCCCATGGTTTCAATCTTGATATAACAAAAGTTAATCCTAAATCTACAGTTTCATCAATTAAAAAAAAAGTGTAATTTTACCGGAATAATAAATAGGTGGTTGAAAAATGTTATTTGCAATTAAGGATGAGACAAATTTTTGAAATCAAAAAAAACTATAGCCAAATAGATCAAGGATCAATCATCACAGGATGTATCGCTGAAGATTATCCTGAATGTGAAGCTTGGGGATGTGTCATTACTCCACGATGTGACTTAGCTCATGAAGGAAAAGTCTCGACTATTCATTATTTACCAATTATAAATATTGATGATTGGGTGAGAAACGAAGCTCGCAATGTTTTGAAGAGAAGATGGATAGAGGGATTACATAAATACTTGAACAATAAATTAAAAGAAGTAGGTGTTAATGATGGTTTTTTAGATACTGGACTTTCTGATGATGATATTCTTAAAGTAGCAAAAACTTTAATTAAAAAAGAAAAGGCTTATCAAGAGTTTGAAGAAAAGTATTTTCTCTATCGTTTACAGACCTGTCTCTTATACACATCTCCGAGCCCACGAGACTAGCGCTCATCTC
>OWIC01000627.1_pt1 | contig 16704 bp, 10 predicted proteins | sample 1732791 | NCBI WGS metagenome assembly OWIC01 (sample SAMN05065754, study PRJEB22554) | human gut metagenome | biome: ENVO:2100002; feature: ENVO:00000062; material: ENVO:00002003 | host: Homo sapiens | place: USA
ATATAGACATAGATGAGAAAGAAGAGGTGATTGATATGTGTAAGGCGTGGGAAGAGCAGAAAAATGAAGGCCGAGAAGAAGGCAGAGAATTAGGAGAAAGACAAAAGATAATTTCTCTGATTGTAAAAAAGCTGCAAAAGAACAAGAGCGTGGCGGAGATAGCAGATGACCTGGAAGAAAAAGAGGAGGTTATCGCTCCAATTTACGAAGCGGCATTGTCTATGAAGCCGGATTATGATGTCGAGAAAATCTATGAGCTTCTTGAGAAAAATAAGAAGCTGGCATAGCAAATGTAGGTACTGACAGTAGGGCGGGGCTTCGTCCCACGAGACAGGCAGGTGCACACTCTCTCGCGTGAGCTACGCTGCACTGCCAAGATACTGTAGGAATTATGCTTTATAGGGTATCTATGCTTGACGAAACCGTCGAAACGCGCCGTCCGTGGCGCGGTTCTCCTTGAGCTCCCATCCGTGGGAGCTCATTTCTGTGCATCATGTGCATAATTCAACAGTATCTAAGCAGCTTCGCTATTCGCTCACGAGAGAGTGTGTGCCCTAGCCGGTCTCACGTGATAAAGCCCCTTGCGCTGTGGCAGAATGAAAATATAAGTATGAAAAAAAGAAAAATTATGATGACAAAGAACTGCCGCTATGCTACAATCAACTCAAAGCATTATATTTCTGTAAGCGGCACCACATAACAGTTTTTCAGGTGCTCACCACTTTGAAGAGGGCAGACCACTTCGCATCATTCTACAAAGGACATGGAAGTTTTCGATGCTTTAATTACCAATCAACAGCAGGAAAATTGAAATGCCGTATGTAGACAGAATGCAGAAAATGTAGTCAAAAGGCGGATGAACTGTATACAGTGTGTAAACATAAAGAAGGACAGCACATGTATACCTTGTAAACGGTACCACTGTACCCTCATTGGCACCAAATTTTCCTGCTCACACAAGAGAACAGGAGGAGAAGGATTGAGCGCAAAAGACTCAGTGGCAAAGGAATACTTTGCTGACAATGCCAGGTTTGCTGACCTGTGCAACAATATACTGTATGGAGGAAGAGAGGTTATCCTGCCGGAAAACCTTAAGGAAAGGGATACCACGGAGGTTCTGACCGCACTAGGGCTTGACAAAAAGACCATAGCGATGCAGAAGATGAGGGACATCTTCAAAAATGCCAGCATCAAATATACCGGCAAATCATATGTCGTACTGATAGGAGTAGAAAATCAGTCGGATATACACTATGCCATTCCGGTAAAAAACATGTTTTATGATGTGATGGCATACGGCAACCAGGTAAAGGAAACAGCAAAAAAACACCGAAAAGAAAAGGATACGGCAACATCGGATGAATTTCTCTCGGGATTTACAAAAACTGATAAGCTGATTCCGGTGATTACGATTACAGTATATCTCGGAACAAAGGAATGGGATGGTCCAAGAAAGCTGTCAGATATGTTTGGTGATGTGGATGAAGAGCTTCTGCCATTCATACCGGATTACAGGATTAATCTGCTGGCACCGAGGGAGATAACCGACTTTACAGGATTCAGAACCTCAATCAGGCAGCTTTTCGAGGTACTGCAGAATGCGTATGATAAGGAAAAAATGCAGGAAGTGCTGCAGAATGACGAGAAGTTTAGCAATGTAGACAGAGAGACAGTTGAGGCAATCAACCTGTTTGCAGGAACGGATATAGACATAGATGAGAAAGAAGAGGTGATTGATATGTGTAAGGCGTGGGAAGATCAGAAAAATGAAGGCAGAGAAGAAGGTAGAGAAGAAGGCAGAATTCGTCAGGCAAAAGTAACGGCTTTAAAACTTCAGAAAAAAGGTCACTCAATAGAAGATATAGCTGAATGCGTGGATTTTGATGAGGAAACTGTAAAAAAATGGCTTGTGAGCTAATATTGTAGTGAAATGTAAATTAGAGGAAGCAATCTTTGGGCGAGAACTCGGAGGTTGCTTCCTCTTTTACTGACAGTAGGATGGGGCTTCATTCTCTACGAACGGTTGGCGAATATACTCTCGGGTGAGCGAATAGCGAAGCTGCTTAGATACTGTTGAATTATGCGCATGAAACACAGAAATGAACTGCCACTGGGATGTAATATATCGTTGCTGTTCAAACGCAAGCTTGACACCACGCTGTCAAGCTATGCGCCAATAAATCAACTATTGTCAGATTACAGCCCCCTGCCTCGTAGAGGCACTTTTAATGGGCTGTAATCGTTACTGGTCACACTGATGTTGTGAGCAGTAATGGGCAAGGAGAACCGCGCCACGGACGGCGCGTTTCGACGGTTTCGTCAAGCATAGAAAATCTAAAAGCATAATTCCTACAGTATCTTGGCAGTGTAGCGTAGCTCTCACGAGAGTGTATGCGTTAGCCGGTCACATGGGATGAAGCCCCTTATGCTGTGGCGGAGTATAGCTCTGGAAAAGATTTTTATTGAAAAATATGATATAAATGCAATAAAACGGATGAAATTTGGTTAAAATTGCTAAAAAAGGCGAAAAAAATTATACAGCAATGATACTATTGTACTAGAAAATAACTTGCAATATGCTTTGATTTATGGTACAATGAGCGCATACAAACCAAAGAGATGCTGATAGGGCACAGCTCTTTGCACAAAAACCATGTTATAATGAAAAGGAGAAAAGAACTATGGTAAAGAATGTATTTAAAAAGTTAGGAAAGAAACAGAAGAACAACAAAGGTTTCTCTCTCGTAGAGCTTATTGTTGTAATCGCCATCATGGCAGTGCTTGTAGGTGTACTTGCTCCACAGTTTATCAAGTATGTTGAGAAGTCTAGACAGTCAACAGATATGCAGAGTGTACAGCAACTTAAGTCTTCGGTAGAAACTGATATTTCAGATAATGAGAATGTTACTTCTGTAACTATTGCAATTAGTGGCAAAAAAGCAACTACTACAATTACTGCAAGCTCAGGTACGGTCACACCATCTACTTCAAGTGCTGCATTAAAGTCTAGTGGATGGCCAACAATAACATATACATTAGATCCGGGAACAGGCGCGTGGTCAACAACTGCTACTGCAACTACAAATACAAAAAATCCTAAGAAGGATATGAATGAAGTATTTTCAATAAGTAAATAAAAAGATATAGCTGAATAATTACTAAAAGGACCACCAACCATGACCACAGAACTGATACCTATCTACATCTTAATATTTGCATTCGGTATAGTTATAGGCAGCTTTCTAAATGTCTGTATTTACCGTATACCGCAGCATGAGACAGTGGTGACCGAAAGGTCCCACTGCATGAGATGCGGGTATCAGCTCGCGTGGTACGATATGGTGCCGGTTTTCAGTTGGCTGTTTCTTCGTGGCAGATGCCGCAAGTGCAAAGAACCGATATCACCTCAATACCCTATTATTGAGGCACTAAACGGTATATTATACATAGTAGTTTTTGCAGTAAATGGACTTGAGCTTACGAGTATCATCTACTGCTTTCTTACATCTGCACTCATAGTTTTGAGTGTGATAGACTGGAGAACATATGAAATTCCATTAGGAATCAATATATTTATACTGGTGCTTGGAATCCTGCATGTGTTTTTAGACCATGATAACTGGTCTGAATATGTGATAGGATTCTTTTGTGTCAGTTTATTTCTTGAAATCCTTCTTCTTGTAAGTGGAGGAAGAGCCATAGGTGGCGGAGACGTCAAGCTCATGGCATGTGCAGGCCTTGCGATAGGCTGGCAGAATATTACATTAGCATTTTTCTTAGGATGCATCATCGGTTCTGTGATACATCTGATTCGTATGAAAGTAACAAACGCAGGCAACAGGCTTGCGATGGGACCGTACTTGGCAGCCGGAATATTTATTTCGATGCTATGGGGTGAGAAAATGATATCGGCATATTTGACACTCGCAGGCTTTTGAAAAACGTGTTATAATATAGCGTACTTAATATAAAACAGGTAGTACGACAAGCAGTGAGACAAAAGCAGAGAAAACACAGATATGCCGAAATATATATATAGAATGTTTGTAACTGAACAGTTACGAATGTTTTACAGATGTATACAGTGTAAAACAAAGATAAACACGGAGGACTAGGTTATGGCAAATAGGGTACTCGGTATTGAAATAGGGGAGAACCTTACCAGAGTAGTTGAGATTGATTACAAAGCAAAAAATCCCAAGATTTACAATATGTTCGGCTTTCCGACACCACCGGGGATGATTGATGATGGAGTGGTACAGCCGGATGGGATGTTTCGTTCTATATTATACAGTAAGCTGAAGGAAAAGAAGATTGCCACCAAAAAAGCTGTTTTTGTTTTAAATTCAGCGCGTATAGCAAGCAGAGATATTGAGCTTCCGCTTGTTAAGGAAAAACAGCTTAAGGAAATGATTGCAATGAATGCATCGGATTATTTTCCGGTGGATTTGAGCCAGTACAAGCTGGTACATCAGATTATAGAGAAGATTGACAGACCGGAAGAAAAGAAATTACGTCTTTCGGTTATTGCTGTGCCTAATGATCTTATTTTGTCGTATGGTGCTCTTGCAGCTGATTGCAGGCTGCAGCTTGTAGCACTTGACTATAGTGGAAATGCCATCAAGCAGCTCATGAGAAGAGAGATTCCCGGAGATGTGAAGGTGACTGTCAAGGTGGATGAGGTTTCTACCACACTGACTGTAATGGATGGAAGCATGGTAAAGCTGCAGCGCAATGTCAACCATGGACTTGCTGATGCTATTGAGGCGATTCAGGATAGTGAGCTTTTTGGAGAGTATCTGTCATTTACCGATGCAGTTGATGTGGCACGCAGAAAGACCTGCCTTGCAATAAGGCCTGATGGCACAGTACCTGATGAGCCGGCGGGCGGCGGCATGGATCCTATGGGGCATGAGATTGATTCTGAGCGCTTTAAGAAGCTTCGCCTGAATGTATCATATTCACTTTCCAATCTGATAAGCAGTCTCGGACGAGTTATAGACTATTATCAGTCGAGAAACTCAGATACTCCTATCGAGAGAATTTTCCTCATTGGCTTAGGTGCTGATTTCAGCGGACTCTCAAAGCTTTTGACCAATGAGCTGAATGTCAAGGTGGTTCCGCTTCAGCAGTTTGACGGTATACATGTGGCAAAGAGCATAAACCTCGCAGAGGCAAAGCTGGCAGAGTATTTCAACTGTGTCGGATGTTCACTGAGCCCGCTTGATATACTTGACAGTAAGAAAAACAAGGGAATCGGTGCTCCGCTTATGGCAGGAACAGCTGCAGGTGCCATGCCATCCGGCGGCGCACAGGCAGGGATGCAGGGAAAACCACCTGTTGGTCCTGATGGAAAGCCTCTTCCCGTACCGGCAGGGGAGGAAGCCGAAAAGCCTGTTTCTTTTGCAGTGCAGCTTCTCATTTTTGGCTTGTGTGTGGTAGTTGCAGTTGGTATCACGGCATACAGTATTTTTTCAAATCTTGTTTTAACTTCAGACAATATGACGCTTAAAGCTCGTGTTTCTGATTTGTCATATGCACAGAATATATATGATGTGTATAACCAGACCAAGAAGGACTATGACTGGACCAAGCTTCTTGAGAGCGCCTCATCCAACAAGAATGATGAGATAACGGGCTTCGTGGATGAGCTGGAGCAGAAGCTTCCGTCAGAGGCAAAGCTTGTGAATATGTCTGTTACGACTGATGGTGTTTCGATGACCATCAAGACAGGCAGCAAGGATATAGCGGCTGATGTAATTGCACAGCTTCGTACATTTGAGAGTATCATGGTATCCAATGTGTCAACCATCACGGAGGAGGTTGATGAGACCGGTGCTTCAAAGGTTCAGTTCACAGTAGATTGCACATATGTAAAGGCTGATGACAGTGCTGCTTCTGAATCGGCAGATGGCACAGGCAGTGAGCCGGCTGATACATCAGGGGACACGTCCTCACAGGCACAGACGGATAGCAATTCATCATCAGATACAGACAGTACAAATCAGTAGGGGGTGTTAGGATGTCAACGAGAGATAAAAAGTTACTTATTATATTAGCGGGTGTTGCCATTTTAGCACTGACATATTTTTTGATTTTTATTCCACAGTCCAATAAGAGGGATTCACTCAAGAGCGAAAATATGAATCTGAAATCACAGTACAATCAGCTTTCAGCACTTGCGGCAAAGGCGGATGACTACACAGAGAAGACAAAGGATATGTCTGATGCCATGCAGCAGGTATATGACAATTTCCCTTCATATTTACAGATTGAAAACGGCATCATGGATGCGGTTGCTATAGAGAAATCTACCAATACAAATATTACAGAGCTTACAGTCGGCTCACCGACAGCTATTGATGTGAATAATCCGACAGGTGAAGCCGGTACAGATTCTTCGTCAGGAAGCAGTTCAGACAGCAGTACCACGGATAGCAGTAATGCAGACAATTCGCAGAGCTCTCAGACCGCTGATGGCAACAACTCTCAGTCACAGACAGGCGACGGCAGTGCATCTGATGGCAGTACATCAACAGGCTCTGCAAAGTCTACGGTTACAGGCTATCAGCTTTATGATGTCAGTACAGTTATGGCATTCAAGACAGAGTATCATGGGCTTAAGGCTATGCTTGGAGAGGTGATTGGTTCATCACAGAAGAAAACTATCAGCACGCTCAATGTGAGCTTTGATGATTCGACAGGTAAGCTGACAGGTGAGATGCTTGTGGATTCATATTTCCTGTATGGACTTGATAAGCCATATGAGGCACCATACATACCTGCAGTACCACATGGTACAAATAATCTGTTTGGTACAACAAACTAACAACTGATTATTATAATATTAGATTATTAGATTAGCGGGTTATTGAGACCGTAAGTGATAAATATCAAATGTTAGATTATTGAGTTATGAGATAACAAAATACAAGAGGGGAGGAAGCAGATTTGAGAAAGCTAAAAAACGATGATCGAGGAGTAACACTTGTGGAGATTATTGTGTCGATTGCTATTCTCGCAATAATCGTGCTTCCTTTTTTGAATGCATTTGTCACAGCTACAAAGACCAATGTAAAGGCAAAAAACGAGATGAATGCTACACATCTGGCGACAAACATTATGGAGGGTATTGAGAAGAACTCCATGAAGACACTGGCATATCAGTTCAACTATCCGTCAGAGTGCTTTGACATTGCGGACGGCTTTAATATATCAGATGGAAGCAGTGCATGTGAGCTTCTTAAGAAATCAGATAAGTTTGATAATGTAAAGAGGCTTGAGGATATCAGTGCTGAGATTGTAAACAAGGACGATGTCATCACTAGCTGCATCCATAAGACTGACGCAAAAGCTAAAATAGACGATGCATCGCTTTGGAATTTCAGGGAGTCGGATGCGCACAAGTATTATTTCTATATGTCTGGTGTGCAGTCAGGCACAAAGAAATACAATGCTCTTGTGACAGTGGATGCAAAATCGGACGCAGAGTCGGACAATAAGGTTAAAAAGTACAACATGGACGAGGTAGCGGATATGTCGGCCATGGATGCAAATTTCGACTGCATGAGTGCAGACAGGTATTCTGCTACAAATATTATATCTGCATTTAACAATATGAACCCAGGCTTCATTGTACAGCAGAGTGATATAAAGAGAACTATCACAATTGATATGGAAAAGAGTGGAGCTGCGAGCAATAAGGCTACCAAGGTGACGGTGTCGTATTCGTATTCTATCAATAAGAATGGAGTAAGAAAGACTTTTCCGGATCCGAATAGTGCACTGAAGGATGATTATACCATGGTGATTTATGATAATTCTTCAGATACTGTGAACCATAATCTAAGGAATGTCTATCTGTTTTACAATCCATGGTACACATCTACAGGAACACTTTACAATACCTGCAACGATGTCATTATAATCAATAATAAGGACAAGCTGGACTGCACGGTAAACATTGTAAAGCAAAAGACTATATCGGATCAGTCAGAGTTGAGCACGAAGGAGAGTACATATAAGGCATATGTGAAGGTAAGTGAGCCGGGAAATCGTACAGGTCATGCTTATACTCATATAGCCACCAATCTGAATGTAAATATGGGAGCACCGGATAATCCACTACAGCCCGATCAAGCTATATATGGCTTTAATAACAATGTAATTCAGAATGATGTAAAGGCAATTGTCGATATAAAGAATCTGACAAAAAGCAATGCATCTGAAAGGCTGTATGATGTGAAGGTGGCTGTATACGAGAGCAAGGCTTCACTGGATGATATATTTAAGGATAAAGACCCGGTTGTTACGATGACCGGAAGCATGGGGTATTAATTATGAAGCGTAACGATAACCGTGGTGCTTCCTTTGTGATGGTTGTAGTTGCAATGGCTATAGTGGCTGTTTTAGCTGTGACTGTGCTGTGGATAGCGCTTATGAACCTCCAGATGAAGGTGACGGACGAAAAAAATACAGATAACTTTTACTCGGCAGAGGGAGTGCTGGATCAGATATGTACCGGTCTGCAGGGAGATATTTCCAAGGCTTACTCAGCAGGATATACAAAGGTTATGGAGAATTACTCTGACAGCAGCATAAATGAGGCCGGCAGACAGAGTATATTTGCGCAGGAGTATTTAAAGAGCTTAAAGGGAAGTCTTGAGTCTGACAATACCGGTATGCACTATAAAACTGAAAAGCTTAAAGACTATGTGGATAGTAAGCTCACAGACGAAAACTCAAAGCCACACGCTGTGGTCAAGGCGGTAAATGCCGATGAAAATGGAAATGGACTGCTCAAGGTATACAACAGCCGCGCAGTCATTAATGGCATCAGGGTAGAGTATACCGATGAAAAGGGATTTAAATCAATAATAGAGACAGACATTTCTCTGGGAGTTCCATCCATGAGCTTTACAGCATCGGGAGGAGTTCCGGAGCTTTTTACATATTCTCTTGTTGGAAATGAAGGACTGGATATTATATCAGGACTTAATAAAGTAAATCTATCCGGTAATCTCTACGCTGGCTGTGAAAATGCGGCAGGTACAGGAACTTCTACTACGAGTGTTACCATTCCAAACAATGCTACACTTGATGTAAAGGATACCAGCTATATGATTGCAGAGGGCGATATAGAGGTGGGAGACTTTGCCGGAAAAGATACTGCTACGATAAAAAAGAACATGGCGGGTGTACACAATAACAGTACACTTTCTGTTGATTCACAGTGTCAGCTGTGGACAAGCAATATAAATGTAAATGGTGCAACAGTCAATTTAGATGGCATGACATATGTGGCAGATGACATGACCTTAAAGGGTACAGGCTCAAATGTCACACTTGGAAAGAATAATAAGAATAACAATGCGAAGTACGTCGGCTTTGGCAATGGAGGCGCTGACAAGGAAAATCCTGTCGCAGGCGATAGCTCTGCTATTATCATAAACGGCAGGAAGGCATCTCTTGATATGTCAAATATCAGGGAGCTTATGTTGGCAGGAACCGCATATATCAATACACAGGCTATTGTAAACTCAAGTAGTGTGGGTACACAAAACAGCAATGTGGCCATGGGTGAGTCAATCTCTGTAAAGGGTGACCAGATAGCATATCTTGTGCCGCCTGAGTGCATAGGCACAAGTGGAGATGGTGCGGATGCCAAATCGCTTTACAACAAGAATCCACTCTCCTATAAGGAGTACAAGGATATCACGGCAACAGGACAGGATCAGACAAAGTATACTGAAGTTAATGCTAATGTGGTCAGCACAAAGACAGGTAAGTCTCTCTCGGCATATCTGCCGGAGAAAAAGACAATCGACAACTGTATAAAGAAGGTCTTTGTTCCTTCTACTGATAATAGTGATGATGGACTTGTATACTATTATGTCAATCTGCCAACGAACAAGGCTGCTGAGTATTACAGTGACTATTTTGGCGCAGACAGTGATAAGCTCAATAGATATACTAAGTTCTATACTGACAGCATACAGGTAAATGAGGCTGCAAGCATCTATACTGCCGGCAATTACAGCATCTACGATGGCAGCAATTTAAGCCTTTTGAAGGGCATAGCTGATGGTGTGGACATGGATGCACAGTCGGATGCTTTACAGCGCACGTATACTGCACTAAACTCAAAGCTTTTGACAAATTATGCGGATTTACCGACAAATGCAGCAAGTGTTTCGCTTTTTACAAATATAGTTAACAATACCAATTTGTTGAAAATAGTGCCAAATTCCGGTAATAAACATATATTTGAGACTGAGTATCAGGGGAAAAAATACCAGGCAATTGTCAAAAACGGTAACTACACCTATGATGCAAATGACAAATCACATAATGTGGATATAATTGTTGCTACGGGAGATGTGACACTGAATGCTGACTTTACAGGTACCATAGTTGCAAAGGGCAGGATAATTGTAAACAAAGACCAATGCGAGATTGATAATGGTACTCAGGAGGTATTTAAGGCATTGCTTCTTGAAAAGGTAAGTGATGCAGACGATGCACTGCACCTGTATGATGTGTTCATGGACGGTGCCAACTATCTGGGTAATGTTTCTTCTTTTTCAAATAAGAAAGAGGCGGACACAAAAATAGATTATGCTACGCTCATTACATACCAGAACTGGACCAAGGAGTAGAAAACAAGCGGCTTTTAAGGCGCAAAACAGCTGCGAAATATTTATATTTGGCAAATTTTGACGATATATACAAGGGAGGAATCCAATATGTCTGTAACAGAAAAAAAGAATAATGGCGGTTTCTCTCTGGTAGAGCTTATAGTAGTGATAGCGATATCTGTCGTACTTATAGGTGCGGCAACCATATCCATTCGTTCGGTCATGGGTGTTGAGGTGAAGCAGTGTGCCAGAAATATTGAATCGATAATTAACAAAACAAGAGTTACCACGATGGGAAAGGACAGCGCAGTTCTTGAGATATATAAGGATGCATCAGATGGTGCCTACTATTATAAGACAACCATAAATGGTACAGTATCTGCTCCGAGCAAAATCGGAAAGAGCAGGATTGATGTATATTATTCCATGAAGGATGATTATAGTGATAAGACACAATTGAACAGTTCAGGCAGTATAATGCTTCAGTTTGACAGAAGCTCAGGTGCACAGAAGCCTGATGCCAATGGTAAGTGCTGCAGCCGTATCTGGATTCAAAAAAACAGCACAGAGAAGGTTATCACGATATACAAGGAGACCGGCAAGGTGGTATGTGAGTAATTTACATAGTTTAATGATGAATATTTTATTTTGACGCAAGGCTGTTATAAGGTTGTATGATGAAATCGGAGAGGAAGATGAACCATGAAACTTTTAAGGCGCATGAACAAATCAAATAATATGAAAAACAGTGGCTTTACACTTGTTGAGCTTGTCATTGTCATGGCGATAATGGGAATACTGGGTCTGGCTGTTGCAGGCTTTATCGGTACGAGCACGAAGCAGTATAAATACGCTTCAAAGGACGTAGATTTACAGTATGAGGCACAGCTTACGATGAATCAGATAGGAGACCTGATAATTGATGCGCAAAAGGGTGTCAAGTATGAGCCTGCTACAGTGGCAGCGCCGGTGGAGGTGGCATCAGCAGCCCCTGAGGCCGGTTATGTTGCAACTGCATCAGCGGAAGAAGCGTCATCCGAAGAAGCATCATCTGAGGAAACATCATCCGACAGCAAGCTGATTATCTACAACAAGGATTGTACATACAATATCATATACAGACCATCAGAGCACAAAATCTATCTGCGAAAGGATACACTGGATCCTGCAACAGGTGCGGTGAAGGCAGATGGTCAGGGCAAGGAATCGCTTATGGCAGAAAATGTCACAGGCTTTACACCTGATTTAAGCGAGGCAGAAAGCAAGAACTCTGTCGGACTTGTCGTGGACTTTAAAGCAGGGGACAAGAAGTATACATCAAAGCAGAACTTCACTATGCGAAATAAGGTACCGACCGGGGCAGATGTGGAGTATGTGGCACCGGCAGAGCCTGAAGGAATAAGGATATATTATAAAGGCAAGGATGTAACCAACGGAACGGTATACTATGAAATGAAGAAAAATCAGAATAAATTAGAGTTTACTGATAAGATTCTGGGTGGAAAGTATGATTCAAAAAATGTAACGTGGGATCATTCTGGAACAAAAAATGGTGGAAACTTTAATGCTAATGGTGATGTATATAATGTAGAACTTATGGATAATGAAACTACAGATCAATTTGTTATCACAGTAACATCCAAAGACGATACGTCATTGACGGCAAAGGTAACTGTAAACGTAGCACATCCAATCAATATTTTGCATTGTGATGCAGATAAGCATTTCAATTTAGGACAGACGCATCAATTGTTTATTGATGAATGGGAGTTAAAAAATTCTTCATTAAATGGTAAATATCAGGTTAAGGATTTTGTATGGCATATGGAGGTAGAAAGTGTCAGCTCAACAGGTGCAACCGAGCACAAGGGAGATATATCCTTTAGAATGGGCGATGATGGCAAGCTGATTTATGGACCGGAGGGCAATGGTGAGCCTGATGGAATATTTAAGTTTAGTTCAAATGAGATTGCAGGAGAAACCGGAGCAGAAGGTCATGAAGATGATCCTAAATATAGGAACTATCTTAATTATCATATTGTAGATGGTAATCAAAATGAAAAAATGCATATCACTCTCGGAAAAAATTTTTTTGTCGGAGAAAAATTAAATATCAGCGTCTGGCTTGGACTTGAGGAAGAGTCGGGATTTAAGTCAAATACAATTACGTTTTACACATATTATTAAACAAAGTAGTTTTTTACAAAGGAGCAATCGCAATGAGCAAATTAAGAAAAAAAATAGTGGTTCCAATATCGCTCACACTTACAGGATGTCTCGTTGTGGCAGCTTTTGTGCTGAATGACAGCCTAACAAAGGTCGATGCAAATGTAGCGTTCAATGGAATATCTGATATAGTCAGCTCACATGGCAAGGACAAGCCCTTCAATATAGTGGAGGTGGTGCCTGACAAGAAAATGGCATCCATTGGCTATCTGATTGATGGTCAGGAGCCTGACAATTGGTTTGGTACACTGTCAAAGATGTCTGACACAGAGGGAAAAGGTGCAACGAATAGGGCTGCTTATATGAAAAGCCTGAAAGAAAAGCTTGCGCCTATTACTACAGAGGAAAAGGACAACACAAAGCCCCTTTACTATGAGCCGTATGAGGAAAGTTATGTCAATCAGGGCAATGACTGGAGTGAGCTTGCCCTTGTGGATATGGATAAAATAAATCAGGGCACCGAAGGCTACAAGATGACAAAGCAGGAGAAGGGTGACTACAAGTTCAACACTGATTACCAGCTTGCTGTAAATGAAGATGGACTGCCTACAGGTCATTACAGACAGAATGTTGACCATTATGTTTTCATGCAGGGCGAGGATGAGACAGAAGATGGCTCTGAATCTGTGGATACAGGTAGTACCGGTAATACAGGCAGTACAGGAAGTACCGCAGATGGCTCTAATACAGAGACTGAAAATGGCAATCAAATTAAGGCACCCGGAAAAAGAGGCTACTACAGTGTTGCATTTACTGCAGTCGAATTGCCGGATGGCATGACAAATACCAAGTATCTGGTAGAGACTGATAATTCACAGAAAGCTGATGGAAATACAGACAGCGGTACAGATGGTAATATCGATAGCAGCACAGACAATACGACAGATACAGGCACAGCAGATGACACATCAGACAAGCATGTGGTTTATTCTATAAAGAGCGCATATGCCATTGGTTCTGCTGAGGGCATGCAAAACATAGCAAAATATGACCCAAAGGCATATATTTACAGAAAAGACAATTCAGATATCACATCACCATATGAATTTGTTGCAAGAGCTGACCGGATGGCAAGTCTGCCTGATGGCAGTAAGCCGGATTATGAGAAGTATACATACTGCACGGTTGAGATGGAGTATGTGCCTGCAGGTAAAATCACTGATGACGAGACCTACTACGAGGTGGATACTAAGGTACCTATTGAGTTTAATTACGATGAGACCGGCGAGTATGGAGCAGTGCTTGACTCACAGAATCCATACGAGAAGATAGATGATGGCACACCGGACAATCAGCCGGCAGGTAACACAGGAAAGGTAATCCTCACTGATACAGACGGATATTTTGATATAGTTAAGGACAGCCAGACATACACCTATATGGGTAAGGGAAAAGGTGACTATATAATGGAGGCTGATAAAAACGGCTCGCTTGATTATCCTGTAAATACTCCACACATATATTATAAGGGTGGTTTCAAGAACAATAACTGGTTCAGAACAGGTGTGTTCAATCAGGAGGGCAAGACTGGTGATGATGATAAGACTGCCAATATGACCTTTAAGGTAAAAACAGTCACACCAGAGGAGCTTGAGCAGATAGATGTGTCAACAATTGATTTACTCTATCTTTCAGGCTCAAAGTCCGTCCTTTCAAATGATTTAGGAAACGATGCTGCAACATATAATACTGATAATGACATTTCATGGGACAAGGTAAAGCAGATAGTCCAGCGCGTGCACCAGAGTGGTATCATGATGCCTGTTATAGTGGATAATGGTATTGTGTGTCCAAGTACAAAGGATGATAGCAACATTAAATATGATAGCAACATTAAAAAGCTTGCAGGCCTTTTGAGCTGTAACAATTTCAGCTCCTTGAATTTTACCAAGGACTCAGCTGATAATTTTATTAGCTGGAAAGATAACAATGTCATAACGTATTACCAAGTTGACAGTTCAACTCATACACATGGCTATGTAATTGGCAACGAATATGTCATTCCACGAAACTATAATCCTGATAAGGATGTACCATTTGTTTTAAGAGATGATTTTGCTTCTGCGTTTATTGAAGATAAAGATGAAACTAAATTTGTCGAAGCAGCTAAAAATGAGAATTTTGACGAGATAGCAGAGTACATCAACTCAGAGAATACAAGCAGGAAAAAAGAAAATGATACTCTTGGAAAGGACGAGTATGCGTATTATGACAAGAAGATTTCAAAGGCGATAGTTTTAAGCTATATCATATCGTATGCTGATAAGAGAGACATTATAAATCCGACAGATAGTCTGAACATACTGGATATAGAGCCCGGAACTGTAAAAAATGAGTCTGACGCTTTAAATTATGATAAGCTAAAAAATTGGCTTAGATCAAGATGCCCGGAGAAAAAAAAGGTTACGATAACAAGGGTTACGAGTGCAGAATTTATTGGAAGAATAGAGGACCTTAATAACTATGACATGATATATATGGGACTCGTAGCCGATAATCTGAATTATAGAGATGGTCATACAGTATATAATGATTGGAACATGGATGGGCTTAAATATTCAAATGTGGGTGACATTGTTGTTATAGATCCAAATTATAGGGTAAACTATTGGAATTATGATATGCTCAGGAATGGTCATGCGGGATTGCTGGATACTGATTATATAAATAATGGAGAGGCGCTTAATACTCAGATTACATCAAGAGGAAATGGAAATAATGCTGATTATTTAACTGCTCCAAACACATACAGAGGCTCAGGCAATGATATTACTAAGCAGAAGGTTTCAGAATTGGAGGATTATATAAAGGCGGGCTTTCCTGTCGTCTTTTCAGATGGCTTTTTCAGCAAGGATAGCAAGTATGAAAGTGGAATTAATGAGGATTACATTGATAACTGTTCAAATATTTTTAATTTTTTAAAATATGCAAAAGGTAAAGACAATGTTCTTGAAGTGGACAACAATGGAAACTTAAAAAATAAGTCAAATGAGCCAGCGGAGCTTGTTACCTACCTGACTACTGAAAAACCTGAAATATTACTCAAGGAGCAGGAAAAAGTAAAAGATACAGATTATGTTGAGATTAGTAATAATCAGATCACATTGGAATTTTCAATAAACAATGCAGGCGGTGCTGATTCCAAAGCAAGTTTTAATGCACAGCTGTTCTTGGATTCAAATTCTGATGGTAAGTTTTCGACAACCAATGAAGGAATAGCTGCAAATAAAATAAAATTATATTGTGATGGTACTATTGTGAATCCGGTAATGGGTGATGATGGTAAATATATGTATAGTCTGAATGCAGGCAATTATAATTATAAACTGGTTTATGATTTGCCGAATGGATTTGTAGGAGTTATGCCTTGGCAGCTTCGTGTGAGTCAGGCTACAAATAGCTACAGATATGATCAGAAATCCGGATATGTGTATGTCAAAAATTCCAAAGGCAGTCCTACAAAAGTCAAGATTCTTCAGATTAATTCACACTTGAAGCATAATCAGGACTTTAAGGGAAATTTTGATATGCAGACACAGAAGAATGGCAATACAAAGTTTCATGAATTACTTAATAAAGTGAAGGATTTTGACCTGGATATAGAAACAGTTTATTATGATGACGTAAATAAAATGGATGAGGTATGTAATAAGCTGCAGACATACGATATGCTTGTTATTGGATTTGGTGATTGTTATGATATTGATAATACAAATAAACATCTCGATAAAATAAAAGCCTATATCCAGTCAGGAAAACCAGTACTGTTTGCTCATGATACAACATCATATTGCTGTCTCTTATACACATCTCCGAGCCCACGAGACTAGCGCTCATCTCG
>OWIC01000653.1_pt1 | contig 16091 bp, 17 predicted proteins | sample 1732791 | NCBI WGS metagenome assembly OWIC01 (sample SAMN05065754, study PRJEB22554) | human gut metagenome | biome: ENVO:2100002; feature: ENVO:00000062; material: ENVO:00002003 | host: Homo sapiens | place: USA
AGTCCTCGTCGTCCTCGCGGGCTTCCGACGCATTTATCATTTCAAGCAGCGTCGTGAAGTTCTTCTCGTCCTCCGGGGCTTCATACCAGATATAGCCGATTAGTGCGGTATAGTAGAGCTTTTCCGCTTTCACCCAGAAATCCTCGCCGGATTTTTCCCCGTCGCCTTTGGTGTTGGCGATAATGGTATTGACTAACTTCAAAATGTCCTTTTCGCTCCGCAGATAGGCAAAGGGGTTGTATTTCATGGATTTTTTGAAGTTAATCGTATTTAGCACTTTGATACGGTATTTGTACCGCTGCAACATTTTTCCGGTTTCCAAAATCAGTGTTCCTTTCGGGTCAGTGACGATATACGACGTTGGAAAATCCTTTGACGTACATTGCATGAGCGACGGTTTCACAAAGAACCGGGTCTTGCCGCTGCCGGAACCGCCGATTACAAGGATATTTTTGTTTCTTGCGTATTTCGGCTGCTTCGGGCGGCTGTTCATGGTGAGCCGTTCCGTCTGCGTTAAGGGGATATTATTCTCAAATACCGGGTCTGTGTATGGCTTTATATCGTCAGCCCCGCCCCAACGCGCCGAACCGTATTCTGTCCCGCGGCGGTATTTCTTCGCGTTCTTGCCTTTGGTGTAGATAATCAGCCGAACAATGACCGCCCCCCGCAATGCCTAAAGCTAAGTCTGCCGGGTGGAAGCTCGGCGCGATACTGGAAAAGGCGGCGGTAAAACCGTCCCCAAGATGTAGCAGCTTTGCGCTTGCGTCCGCGCCGGGGGAGAGCCGGACAGCCGCGCCCGCTTTATCAAAGAGCCAGACAAAGAGCAGATACGGGAGATTTAAGATAAGCAGCTTCTTGATTTCCGGCTTCATAGCGATACCTCCCTGTCCTTGTTCTTGACCTTTGCCCGTTCCGCGTTTCTGCCCTGTGCAGCTTCTTTGAGGGTAGAGAGCAGCTTTCGGATTGAGGGCTTTTTCTCCTGTGTCAGCTTTTTTGCGGAAAATTCCTTAAAGGCGGCGGTCAGCACGTCCGCGTCCCGCCCCTTGAAGAAAACCAGATAGCGGGGCGGGCTTTCCGTCGCGTCCTTTTTCAGCGCAAAGTCGATACCGTACTTTTTCGCCGTACTCTCAAAGGCTTTGATATTGCCCTCGGTAATCTCAATGTTGGAAACGCCCGCGTTCTGCTTCATAAGCTGCTTTAAGCTCTGCTTGCCCTGTGGCGGTTTGGAAAGCTGCTTTTTTCCCTTTGACAGTATGGCTTTCATTGCCTTTTGGAGCGTCTGGGCGGTCAGCTTCCCGGTCTTGATGTAAAGGGCTATGGTCTTTTCGTTTACTTCGTCCTGCAATTTGTCGCGTCCTCCTTTCGCGTTTCTTTATGGGGCGGCGGTCAGATACGCACCCGCAGCCCGTTCAAGTCCTCGGCTCTGATACCCACAAGATACCAGTTGTCGCCGTACTCAATCCGGGTCGGCTTCCACTTGCCCCGCACGAATACGTCAAAACATTCTCCACAATGCAGCCCGCCATAGTAGCTGTTTAAGTCAAAGCGAATGTCGTAACGGTCGGTGCGCTCGTCAAATACCAATGCTCCTGTCATTTTCTGTGCCATAATAAAATCCTCCTTTTGTTGTTTTACAGGCTTTCGCCCGGTTTGCATGAATAATAGTCCGGGTCGCCGTACTGCGGCTTCTTCGGTGACAGTGCGCCGCTTGCCATGTCATGGGCGACAAGGGAAGTGTAATAATTGCCGATAGTGGACGGGGCGTTGAAAAGGGCTGCTTTCAGATATTGCTTGATGTTGCGGATTTTCGTTGTGTTCTCCCGCATACAGTCAAGCACAAAGCGGATATGCTCGCCGTCCAGTTTCATAAACTTTGACTTCACAAGCTCTGCCGGGTAGTCGTCCCCCGCAATCCGTACCCGCTTTCTGGCGGTGCATACGGTTTCAAGCATGAGGTCTACAATCTCGTCAAGCCTGTCACTGTCAAACTTCATGTCCTGTTTGAGAATGTGGTAGTCGATATTGTCCTTGATGATTTCCCGGTATATATCAACTGCGCTCTGTGCTGCCGCTTCCGTTCCTTTCCGTTCCGGCGGCGTAGCCGCTTCTCTGCAAGGAGAGGGGTTAGGGGAAAGGATAGGAATGGAATGGGTACTTTGTTCATCAGTAATTATTTTTTCTTTTTTTGGTAAGTCAGTTCTTTGTATATCTTTATTTAATTGCGTTGGATTTTCCAACGTAGGTTTTTCCAATGTAGGTTTTTCCTGTGTTGGATTATCCAATGTTGGATTTTCCAATGTAGGTAAATCCGGCGTAGGCGGCTGCGGCTGCTCGAATATCACATAGTCCGCGCCCCGCAAGCGTCCTTTCTCGTCGCGCTCCCTTGAACGGACGATATACCCGGCGCGTTCAAGCTCCTTAATGGCTTCGCGGATAGCGTCTATCTTCTCCCGGTTGATAAGGGATAAGCCTTTCAAGGTGTAGTCCCAATCTTCGGGGAGTGACAGCATTTGCGACAACAGCCCCTTTGCCTTTAGGGAAAGCTCCTTGTTGCGTAGGTGGTGGTTGCTCATTACGGTGTAGCCCTTGTTCCGTTCCACTCTGAAAACTGCCATAGTTCATAACTCCTTTGCTTTGGATTTGTTACGCAGTAGAAGCGCGGTTTCGGGGGATAAGGTATAAATCCCTTTCCGCACCAGATACGCGCCCGGAAAACCGCTTGTAGCAAGGCTTTTTCTGCCCCTACTGCGTAACAAAGGGCATGAAAAAAGCGGCGTTCCTGTTCTCCCATGTAGAGAGTAAGAAACGCCGCTTCTGCGTCGTATTCAGTTTTTAGTACAATACCCTGCTTGTCCGTCGCTCGAAAAACCTTGATTTTCCAGTGTTTTCAAAAGTATCGTTATCTAACGTCAGCTTTCAATCGTCCCGGCTTTCAATCTCTAATAAAAGAGGTAGAAGCAGGAAATGTCGAAACGCTGATTGTTAAGGACATGAGCCGCTTAGGACGAAATTATCTGCAAGTCGGTTTTTATACGGAAGTTCTGTTCCCACAGAAAAACGTCCGATTCCTTGCAATCAACAACAGCATCGACAGCAACAATGCTTCAGACAATGATTTTGCTCCGTTTTTGAATATTATGAACGAATGGTATGCCAAAGACACGAGCAATAAAATCAAGGCTGTATTCGATGCCCGGATGAAAGATGGAAAACGTTGCAGCGGCTCTATTCCGTATGGATATAACCGTTTGCCGAACGACAAGCAGACACTTGTTGTTGATCCGGTGGCATCCGAAGTCGTAAAGCGCATTTTTCTTCTTGCGAACGAAGGAAAAAGCCCACGGACAATCGCAGAACTGTTGACAGAGGAAAAAGTCCTGATTCCTGCTGCATACGCAAAGAAGTATCACCCGGAGCAGTACAATGGGACAAAGTTCTCCAATCCGTACCTGTGGGGCACCTCCTCCGTAAGAACAATTTTAAGTCGGCAGGAATATCTGGGACACACTGTTTTACGAAAATCTGTAAGCACAAATTTCAAACTTCACAAGAGAAAAGAAACAGATGAAGATGAACAGTATGTTTTCCAGAACACGCATGAACCGATTATATCGCAAGAACTTTGGGATAGTGTTCAGAAACGAAGATGCCGAGTGAATCGCGCTTCTGCTTGGGGAACGCACACCAACCGTTTAAGCGGGTATCTGTATTGTGCCGACTGCGGCAGAAGATTGACCTTGCAAACACACTACAGTAAAAAGGATGGGTCTACTCAATATTCTTATCGTTGTGGTGGATATGCAAGTCGGGTGAATGGCTGTACTGCCCATTCAATCAGTGCCGATAATGTTGAAGCCCTGATATTGGCATCGGTCAAACGCTTTTCGAGATTTGTTCTAAAAGATGAAGAAACCTTCGCTTTGGAACTGCAATCACTTTGGAGAGAGAAACGTGAAGAAAAGCCGAAGCAGAACCAATCGGAATTGAAACGTTGTCAAAAACGCTATGATGAGCTTTCTGCCCTTATTCGTAGCCTGTACGAAAATCTTATGGCTGGACTGTTGCCCGAACGACAGTACAAGCAGCTGATGGCACAGTATGATAGCGAGCAAGCAGAATTGGAATCGCAGATGGAAACAATGAAGTCCGAAATTGCCGAAGATAAATCAAGTTCTGCTGATATTCGGCATTTCATTTCGCTGATTCGCAAGTGCAAAAATCCAACAGAAATCTCCGATTCAATGTTTAACGAACTTGTCGATAAAATCGTTGTTTATGAAGCCGAGGGTGCAGGCAATGCCCGCACACAAAAGGTTGACATTTATTTCAACTATGTCGGCCAAGTCGATATTGCTTATACCGAGGAAGAACTTGCCGAACTGAAAGCGCAGAAGGAGCAGGAAGAACGGCAGCACATGGAAAAGCAGCGCAAACGTGAAAAAGCCTATCGAGAAAAGCGAAAAGCAAAGATAATCGCTAAAAACGGTGGCGAGATCATTAAAACCAAAACGTGTCCGCACTGCGGGAAGGTGTTTACACCTACGAGCAACCGACAGCTTTTCTGTTCAAGAGACTGCTGGAATCAGGCAAGGCAGGAGCAAAAGGAAGCGGATAGAGAAGCCGAGAGAGGAACTCACTACTACCGGCAGCGCACCTGTGCCGTGTGCGGTCACTCCTACTGGCCTACACACAGCCAGCAGGAATTTTGTTCCGATGAGTGCAGAAGAATCAACCACAACAGGAAAACCTTGGAATTCTATCACAAGAAAAAAGGAAATCTAAAACCAGACCCAGAAGCAACCCCAACGCCGAAACCAAAGGAGGATAATGCAGCATGACTACCTTAAAGAACACGCTCCACGACAGCAACAACGGTCTGGATTACACTATGGCCAACGGCTACTATCTGCCGAACCTGACCGTAGCAGCCCCGGCAGAGCACCCCACCGGGCGGTGGGGCCGCTTACATAAGACGTACCTGAAGGAGCAGCATCCCATCCAGTATAATCAACTGCTCCTGTCCGGTGAGTTGGACGGCTATCTTGCCAAGCTGGACAAACAGGCCGAGGAACAGCTTGCATTGACCATCCGGCAGATGCAGGAAGCCGAGGGCGTCACCGAAGCACTGAAAGCCGTCGATCAACTGGAATGGGTGCGCCGGATGAACAGCATCCGCAACCGTGCCGAAGAAATCATTCTTCGAGAAATCGTTTTTAATACCTACAAAAATCAAGCGTTCGCTTGATTTTAGAGCCGAAGCATGGTATTATATACAAGTATGTCTTTTTGGTTGGATGAAAATCTTTGTTGGAGGATGGCTATGGCTGTCAGGTACAAAAAACTTTGGCTGTTGCTAAAAAAACGAAACTTAAAGAAGAAAGACCTTCAAAGCATTGCCAATATAAGTTCGACTTCTATTACCAAGTTGGCTAAGGATGAAACAGTACGAACTGATACCCTAGACAAAATTTGTCTGGCACTTCAATGTGATATATCCGACATCATGGAAATTGTTGAAGAAGGGAGGAACGAGCAATGAATTGGTATGATATTCAAAACACTGACTGTATCAGTGCTATGCACAAGGTCAAATCCGATTCTGTAGACCTTATTTTAACTGATCCCCCCTATAATCTTGGCTTATTTATGAAAAGCCGTGAAACCAACCTCAAGCAAATGAGAAGTAACTTCTTCGGAAGTGCTGGATGGGATAATCTTGAATTTGAAGAATGGATAGAATCCATGGACGATTTTTTTGCAGAGGCTGCTAGAACGGTAAAGGTCGGCGGTTCCTTGATTATGTTCATGTCTCTTATTAAAATTGAGACAATAATCAAACTTGCAGAAAAACACGGCTTCTACTACAAAACGACAGGCATTTGGCACAAGCTGAATCCAATGCCTAGAAATATGAATCTGCATTTTATTAACTCTACTGAGGCATGGTTGTATTTCGTTTATAAAAAGCATACCGGAACTTTTAATAATGACGGAAAAGCCATCCACGATTTTTTTGAAACATCAGTTACCCCCACAGGCGAAAGAAAATTCGGCAAGCATCCTACACAGAAACCACTGGCTTTGATGTCGCAATTTGTTCGACTGCTTTCAAACGAAAACGATACTGTCATGGATCCGTTCATGGGAAGTGGAAGTTCGGGCGAAGCAGCACTTATCTTAAAGCGCAATTTTATAGGTTCGGAAATCAACGCAGACTACTTCCAGATAAGCAACGAACGACTTTCATTACATGGGGAGCAAAAAAATGAGTTATAAAATTATTGATTTGTTCGCTGGTGTTGGTGGCCTTTCGCTTGGTTTTGAAATGGAAGGATTCAATGTCGTTGTTGCAAATGAATATGATCCTTCGATTGCAAAGGCATATATCAAAAATCGTTCCAATCCTAATATGATTGTTGAGGACATCACAAAACTTCCTATTATTGAGACCTTTGGAAAATATGCGGGGAAAGTCGATGTTGTTGTTGGAGGGCCACCCTGCCAAGGCTTCTCTCAAAAAGGTCAACGTAAGACAATCCATGATCCACGAAATTTCCTGTTCAAATACTATGTGGACGTTGTAAAAAATGTTCGTCCACGATATTTTGTTATGGAAAATGTACCCAATCTTCTAACAGCTGAACACGGCTATTTCAAGAAAGAAGTATTTGAACTCTTTGAATCTCTCGGATATGGTGTGGATGCGAGAGTTCTTTGTGCCGCTGATTATGGTGTCCCCCAAAACCGAAACAGAGCATTTATAATAGGAAAGTTGCACGGCAATTCCATTGGCTTTCCAAAGCCTTTGGAAAAACGTGTTACAATTTGGGACGCTATAAGCGATTTGAACTATCTCGATTCTGGTGAGGGCGAAGAAATTCAACGTTATAAACTTCCTCCGCAAAGTGCCTACCAAGAAGAACGCCGTAGGAATTCGCAGATGCTATACAATCATGTAGCAACGAACCATTCTAAAACAGCCTTGGAGAGACTGAAACTTATTCCGCCTAAAGGTGGAAAAGAGTATCTCCCTAAAGAGCATCTCACAAAATCTATATATAGCGGTACATGGACACGGATGGATGCTGATGATATATCTGTGACAATAACCACTCGCTTTGACACACCTTCTTCTGGAAGATTTACCCACCCGTTCTTGGATCGCGCAATCACAGTTCGTGAAGCAGCTCGCATCCAGTCTTTTCCAGACACATTTGTTTTTTATGGTAGCAAAACATCTCAGATGAAACAAGTTGGAAATGCTGTTCCTCCATTACTCGCTAAAGCTATTGCTGAATATATCAAACAGGACATGGAATAAACAAAACCGGCCGCAATTGATTTTGCGACCGGTTTTGTTTATTCCACCAAAGATATTAAATGCGAACGAAATTGCGGCCAATTCAGTGATATTGAGAGATCAACTAATCGAATTCGGAGATTCTGTCTTGTATTATTGGCGAGTTCAAATGAATAGTCTCCTATATAAGCAGAAGAATCCGAATCATACGGGTACAATAAATACACTGCACAGCATCCATCAAATGATGTTCCATACGCATTCATTTGATAGATATCTGATTCTTTTGCAAATCCATGAATACGCTTCCATTTGGTATCCAAAATTGTAAGTCCAGTATCCCTTTTCAAAACAATATCGGGTCGCAGGAGAACATACTTTCTGCCTGATGTGGATTTCACGAGATACTTTTTGGCATACTGATAATTTACTTGATTTCCGTAAATTTTCCGATAACAGCAATAGATATACTGTTCATAAAGTTTACTCATATCAAACAGCATAACCTGTGCTTTTTGTTTTCCTGCATTGAATCCAGTAGAAAGATTTTTTAAGTAAAGCTGTGCAAAACATACCGAGGATTGGACTCTTGCGTTCACCGAATTAAATGAAATTTGCAACTTCAGCGCAATATCTCTTGGAATAGCTTGGATATCAGTAAACTCCAACAGTAGCTTCTTTATTCGATATCGAAGTTGAGCGTTTTGTGTGTCATCAAGCATTTGATTCAATGCGCATAAAAGCAACCGATTGATGTTATTGTCTTTCAGATACTTAGAATATGTACATCTAAATTTTGTTGGAAATTCTTCTGGCCTATTAAACTGCTGCCTAAAGTCAATCTTTCCACGAAGTAAAGGCTGTGTTTTTGTGATTCTCACATAATCTAATAATAGCGACGATTTTACATACTGTTCTAGTAGAACAATATAATTATAAATCATTAAATCTCGAAATCCAAAAGATTCTACGGATATAGATGTCTCTCTTGGTGTTGACAATGTAACATGGTCAACTGAACAAAGCATATTTATTAGAATTTTTCGGCATTGTAGAACATTTTCACAAAATGAAATTTTAGGCAAAACCTCAATGGAAAGACCTTTAAGATCAACCACTCCAACCCATTGCTGGGCTGCAACATAATTATCTCTTCGGACGAATGCAGGAACGTCCCCTACAAAAATATTCTGTAGCTGCATCGCATCGTCAGACGTTATATAGTGAAGTTGTTCATCTCGATGTTGCTTTATTAAAAGTCGTTCATACTCCAGAACCGTAATCTTCATACAATTAACCCTGATAAATTTGCACAAGTGACTCTGAGGTCAAATTGGGATTCACAAAGAAGTGCTTTACTGGTTCAATATCATATTCACCTGTGTACGAGAACAAATTATCTGGAGAGAGTTCTTCATGGTAATAAACCGCATTTTCTTTCAACTCTCCATTTACATTTAACGAGTTAAAAATAAGCTGTATCTTCTGCGGATCATCGAAAAAGTATTCTTCAAGCAACGGAACAACTTTATAAGCAATCACATCTGCGATATCCTGGCTATTACGCACTTTCATGAAGTATGCATGACCTAACATATGATTTGCATCGAGGAGCAATTCAATTCGACTATTGATTGTATCAAACAACCGTACCAAATCAACGCCATCAACATCATTTGCGTTAATATCATGCTGCGCCAGAACATCGGCCAGAATATGCGAGTTTGATGGAAACGCTTTAAACTGAAATCTCCTTCGTAGTGCAATGTCTATCGCGGCAATCGACTTATCCGCAGAATTCATGGTTCCATATATATTAAGGTTATTAGGAACCGAGAAAATATCCTTTGAATACGGCAATGTCGTTTCTAGCTCGTTCACTTCGCCTTTTCGTTTATCAGGCTCAATTAAACTAATAAGTTCACCAAATATTTCAGCGATATTCCCGCGGTTGATTTCATCAATGAAAATTGCATAGGAATTTTCGGGATGCTCAGTTGCTTTCTTACAGATACGTTTGAATACACCATCCTTGGGAGAGTAGTCAAGCGAGCGGGTATTCATATCGTATGCTGGGCGAATTCCTTCTACAAAATCCTCATATGAGAAGGACTGGTGAAAAGTTACAAATTCAAAACGCTTGTTTATAGCAGACTCCGACATATATTTTTTTACAAAATCATGCTCGTATGAAAACAATGCTGCCTTATCAACAAACCATTTTCCGTCTTTTCGTGAGAAAATTCGTGGAGGTTGACGATCGATTAGCCTATCACTTGCTACAGAGTGTAGTTCTAAGGTGTCTGATGGTGTGAAATTGTTCAATTCAAGATGCAAATCATCAATTCGTTCAGAAATCTCAGCCGAATTCATTAAGTGATTGGCTTGAAGCAAGACAAGCGCAATTAACAGCCATTTTTCTGAATGATGCATATAAGTATGCCGGATAGTTTCATCATCTATATTATAGTCAATATAGTCACTCATCATTTTTTGCATAAAAAATGTTTTTCCCGTACCCGGAGGTCCGTAGAAAATTATGTTTTCAGCCATAATATTTTACCTCTTATCTAACTGTTCGTAAGCCATTTAAAATAGAATTATCTTCACATATATTACATTCTCCAAACTCAGTACGATAAGCGGAATACAAGACATTGAACTTTCGTTCAGAGACCAAACCGTAATTTTGGGAAAATTTCACAAAATCGGCTCCTTTAATACGCAGTTGAGCTTTTCGGGGGTTTCCTCCTTGCGGACGATCTCTTGAATAATTAAATTTAGGATGAAAGTTTTCTGCTTCAAAAATTTCTTTTATAAATGCGCCAGTCGTATCATTGGGGCAATCCAAAACAATGAATCGATGCTTTCCAGTCTTGGAATTAACGTCAACAGAGCATCTTCCGTCAAAAGCACCAACAATAAAACATCTTCTGACTTCAGCGGACGATCTGCTCAATGCCATCCTTACATCCGGCAAAATGGTTGTTAAATCTTCACATCCGCGGCTTGTAAAAAAGGCTCCAAACCCCGGATGACGAAATTTTCCAGAGTCGAGACCTGCTTGCCTAACTGTATCCTTCATATAAACAGGACATTTTAGAGTTTGGCCAATTGTGCACACATGGTTGAAATGTTTTTCCATTTCAGTTGTTGTTATATGTGTTGGATTATAGCGAAATGGAGCAATCCAATACTTGATGCCATTTTTGATGGCAGATTCATCGGCTGCTAAAATCCCACCTAGAAAATAAGCAACTTCATTGGTCAGGTAGTCACTACCAAAGTCAATTCCAACGTTCAAAGGAATGTAGTTCACGGGCATACTGCCACCTCCCACAAAATAACTATTTTCATTATATACACTATGGGGAATTTTGTCAAAAGAAACAACGTTCAAACAGAAATGGAGGTATTAGAATTCATGACAATGTCAAAGATTGACACAATGATTTACGCAGACGAGCATGGAATATGCAGCGTATTTACGTTCAATCCAAAGATTGAAAGCCAGCTCAATGAACTGGCTCTCAAAAATCCAGAGCGATGCCAACCACAGCATTGCAACACTTCTATTGGAAAAATGTATCGAGTAAACAATCTGGAAACCGTATTTCTTATCAAGTCAATGCAGTAGGAGCGTGATGCCATTGACCCAACCAAAAAACAACCTCGCCTACCTCCGCAACGAAAAAGCCAAAGCAGAGCAGAAGCTGCGCACTTGTCAGCACCGGGAAAAGATCCTTGAACGCCAGATGTCAGAGCTGAACCGGAGAGAGCGTGTGCATCGCCTTTGCACCCGTGCCGGAATGCTGGAAAGCTTTCTGGTCTGTCCGGGAGAACTGACCGATGATCAGGTGATGGAACTGCTGAAAATCTCGTTCCGCCAGCCTGAAGTCGTGCTGGCGCTTGCAAAGATGGTGCATGACGTTCACGAACGCAGCAACGTCCAAAACCCTTTAGAATAAAGGGCGCAATTATACACCGTTCCGGTGAAATTGCGGTCTTGCAGACGGCTCGATGAAATCGAAGCTGGCGTTTGTGCGCCAGCCCGATTCCATCCCAAGGAAAACTGCATTTTCCTTGCGCTGCTTTGCAGCTATCCTTTTGCGGCTCCCGCCTAAGACCGAAGCGCACAGCACTCCGTTCCAAGGCGGCGAGCAAAACCGAATACGATTCCAGACCGTTCATCAAGAGCAATCTTGCTGGGCGGTCTTTTTGTTTGGGGGTGATTCCTATTCCGTGTCCGCATTTCAAAATCACCATCGTCAAGCGCAGCCAAGGGCAGTCCGCTGTTGCCGGGGCAGCTTACCAAAGCAGCGAACGGCTGTTCAGCGAATACGACCAGAAAACGAAATTCTACAACAAGAAGAAAGAGCTTGTCCACGCCGAAATCATGCTGCCATCTCATGCGCCGCCCGGATTTGCAGACCGAGCAACGCTCTGGAACGCCGTGGAAGCCGTGGAGAACCAGTGGAACTCCCAGCTTGCCCGGCGCATCGTGCTGGCGTTTCCGAGAGAAGTTCCGAAAGACCAGTATCTTCTCATGCTCAAAGAATTTTGCAATGAGCAGTTCGTTTCCAAAGGCATGATAGCCGACTTCGCCATCCACGACAAGGGAGATGGTAACCCACACGCCCACATTCTGCTGACGCTCCGAGCGATGGATGAACACGGCAGGTGGCTCCCGAAAGCCCGAAAGGTATACGACCTTGATGAAAACGGCAAGCGCATTCAACTCCCCTCCGGGAACTGGAAGTGCCACAAGGAAAACACCGTGGACTGGAACGACCAGAAGTACGCCGAGGTTTGGCGGCATAGCTGGGAAACCATCACCAACCGCTATCTGGAAGCGGCTGGCAGACCGGAACGTGTTGACCTGCGCTCCTTTGAGCGGCAGGGCGTCCAGCAGATACCGACTGTGCATCTCGGCCCCGCCGCACATCAGATGGAAAAACGTGGGATAGAAACTTTTCTCGGAAATCTCAACCGGGACATTCGTGCAGCCAACAGCCTGATGCAGTCCATCCGCAGCGCAATCCGTGGGCTGCAACGCTGGATCGCAGACCTGAACGAAAAGAAGCAGCTTCTTCTGGACGCTCTGGAAAAGGCGAAAGAACCCACGCTGTCCGACTTGCTGGTGGATTACTTCAACCTTCGCAACGAGCAGCGCAGTGATTGGTCTGGCAAGGCAAAACTGAAATGCACTGTCCGAGACTTTGAGGAAGTCAAACAGGCGGTGGACTATTTGAAAGTCCATTCCCTGAACACCGCTGAGGACTTGAACCAAGCTATTGACAGCTTAAACCAGACCGCCGCCCCTCTCCGCAGGCAGTTGAAGCAGAACGAAAACCGTATGCGGGCAATCGCCCAGATCAAGGACGCTGCTGCCGTCCATGCCAAGCTGAAGCCCATCCATGACATTTTTATCAAGAAGAACTTCAAGCTGACCAAGGACGCTTATGCCGCCCAGCACAAGGACGAGTTGGAATCATTCAACAAAGCCGTCCGCACCCTGATGAAGCTGAACGGCAGCACCGCGGTGGATGTTTCGGCATTGGATGCCGAATTTTCTGCGCTGCAATCGAGCAGCGCAGAGCTGCGCACCCAACTGGAAACCTTGCAGCCGGACATCTCTGCCCTGAAAAATATCCGCAAGTATATTGACATGGTGCTGAATAAGCAGCAGCTTTCCGCACCGGGCGGCAAGACCCCGGAGAAGGAATCGGTGCTGAAAAAGCTGGAAGAAGCCAAGGCGGCGCAGACCACAAAGAAAACGGAAACGAAAAATCACACACAGGAGATTTAAGGAGGGAGCAGCATGACCTACACCCAAGCCCAGATTGACAAAGCCAATGCGGTGGATCTGGAAAAATTTCTCCGGGCACAGGGCGAAACGCTGGTGCGCAGCGGAAAAGAATACCGCTGGAAAGCCCACGACAGCCTGACCGTTTGCGGAAACAAATGGTTCCGGCACAGCCAGAGCAAGGGCGGCTTGCCGGTGGATTTCGTGATGGAATTTTACGGCAAGTCTTTCCCCGAAGCGGTGCAGATGCTGACCGAAGAGCCGGGCGAAGCCCAGCCGGAGGCTGGCCCCGCCACCTCTCCGGCGTTTCGTCTGCCACTGCGGAACATCACCAACGCCAACATCTTGAACTATCTGACACAGGAGCGAAAACTCAGCCCCTCGCTGGTGAACTTCTTCATCGCCGCCGGAGATATTTACGAGGACACCGCCCACCACAACGTGATCTTTGTGGGGCGGGATGCAGACGGGCATCCCCGCTACGCAAGCAGTCGTGGGATTCGGGAAAAGTTTCGACAGGATGTGGCCGGTGCAGAAAAGGCGTTTGGCTTTGCCCACCGTGGCACTGACAAGCAGTTGCTGGTCTTTGAAGCCCCCATCGACCTGCTGTCCTTCATCGAACTGTTCCCGAAAAACTGGCAGCAGCACAATTATCTGTCGCTGGGCGGGGTGTCGGGCAAGGCGCTGCAGCAGTTTCTCTCGGAACGCCCAGACGTGGAGCGGGTGTTCCTCTGTCTGGATGCCGACAAAGCCGGAGAGGATGCCTGCAAGCGGCTGGCTGCTCTGCTGCCGGACACCGTGAGCGTGACCCGAATCCAGCCCTGCATGAAGGACTGGAACGATGTTCTGGTGCACCGGGCAGAGATTCCGAACCGCAATTATTTCAAAAGTATTGTTCTGAAAGAGCCGCCGAAAAAAGATTCCGTTAAGATCATCCGCATGAGCGATGTGGAGCTGACCCCGGTGGAATGGCTCTGGAAACCGTATCTGCCTTTTGGAAAGCTCAGTGTTCTGCAAGGCAATCCGGGCGAGGGCAAGACCTACTTTGCCATGCACCTTGCCGCTGCCTGCACCAACGGAAAGCTGCTGCCCAACATGGAGCGTATGGAACCTTTCAACGTGATCTACCAGACCGCAGAGGACGGTCTGGGCGATACGGTCAAGCCCCGCCTGATCGAAGCCGGTGCGGACCTTGACCGGGTGCTGGTCATTGATGACAGCGAGGTGCAACTGACGCTCTCCGATGAACGAATTGAAAAAGCCATTATCGAGAACAACGCCCGACTGGTCATCATCGACCCAATCCAGGCATATCTCGGTGCCGATGTGGACATGAACAGGGCGAACGAAGTACGCCCCATCTTCATGCGGCTGGGACAGGTAGCGCAGCGAACCGGCTGCGCTATTTTGCTGATTGGGCACCTGAATAAAGCCGCCGGAATGCAGAGCCTGCAACGGGGGCTCGGCTCCATCGACATTGCCGCCGCCGTCCGCAGCGTCATGTTCATCGGCAAGCTGAAGCACGACCCCACCATGCGCATCCTGACCCATGAGAAAAGTTCCCTTGCCCCGCCGGGCGTGTCGTTGGCATTCTCTCTGGGGGACGAGGGCGGTTTCCGCTGGGTCGGCGAGTACGACATTACCGCAGACGAAATGCTGTCCGGCATCGAGCCGCAGCGGGAAACCAAGACCCAGCAAGCCAAAGACCTGATCTGCGCCCTGCTTGCCGGAGGAAAGCAGGTGCTCAGCGAGGACATCGACAAGGCGGCTCTGGAAAGGGGCATCCCCGGTCGAACCGTCCGGGATGCAAAACGGGAACTGGGCAATGCCCTGAAAAGCAAGATCGTGGAAGGCCGCAAAAAGGTCTTTTGGATGGAATAAACCATTTGACTGGCAGAAAATTTTGGCTGGCAAGAAAATCATGGTACACCCACAGTTGCCAGTCTGCCAGCCAAATTCAGAAAATGACGATAAAAGGAGAAATCGAATGGAGAATCAGAATTCGAGTTATTCGGTGCAGATTGGCAAAACCACCTTTATTGTGTGCGTGAAGCAGTCCGAAACCGCCAAAAAGCCGATTGAAAAGATGTTCAAGGATATGTGCAGACATGAGGTCACACGGGACTTCCTTGCAGACAACCTGATGAATTTAGAAAAATTACCGAAAACCTCTTGACGAAGTCCAGCCCGAAGGCACCGGATACCGTGCACGCACTCGTTTTGCGAAGTTCTTCAACTTACCTGAACTGATGGCGATGTTCAAAGAAGCGGCGGATATCAAGACCAGCGATCAGCTTCATCTCCCAGTGCCTGATGCAAAATTTGAGACGGTGGTGGTCAAACCTTCGGAAATCCAACAGGACATGGTGCAGGCGTTGAGCGAACGTGCAGCCGAAGTCCACAGCGGTTCTGTTGACCCCTCTGTGGATAATATGTTGAAAATCACGTCGGATGGCCGCAAAATCGGTCTTGACCAGCGGTTGATGAATTCCGCTCTGCCCGATGACCCCAACAGCAAGTTAAATGCCTGCGTCAACAACGTCCTGCGCATCTGGAACGACACCAAGGAGCAGAAGCTGACCCAGTTGATTTTCTGCGATATGTCTACTCCCAAGGGGGACGGTTCGTTCAACGTCTATGATGATATTCGCACCAAGCTGCTCAACGCCGGTGTGCCCGAACAGGAGATCGAGTTCATCCACAACGCAGATACGGAGAACAAGAAAGCAGAACTTTTCTCCAAGGTACGCAGCGGACAGGTGCGTGTGCTGCTGGGCAGCACTGCCAAAATGGGAGCAGGGACCAACGTCCAGACGCTGCTCGTAGCGGTGCATCATCTGGATGTAGGCTGGCGTCCGTCTGATATGACCCAGCGCAACGGCAGAATCATCCGCCAAGGCAACCAAAACAAACAAGTCTACGTCTATAACTACGTCACGGAATCGACATTTGACGCCTACCTCTATCAGACCCTTGAGAATAAAC
>OWIC01000750.1_pt1 | contig 13292 bp, 8 predicted proteins | sample 1732791 | NCBI WGS metagenome assembly OWIC01 (sample SAMN05065754, study PRJEB22554) | human gut metagenome | biome: ENVO:2100002; feature: ENVO:00000062; material: ENVO:00002003 | host: Homo sapiens | place: USA
GAGCCTTATCGTCGGCAGCGTCAGATGTGTATAAGAGACAGTTAAAGTAGTTATTTCAATATGCCGGGATATTTTACTTTTTCATGCAATTTATAACTGCAGCTTATAATAACTGCATACTATAATAACAGTTTTTTATTATCATTGCAAGAGATGCGGATAATAAGAAAACCGCCACTTATGTGACGGCTTTACAAATGTGCATTATTTAGCTGAATCCTCTGCTTTCTCAAGGTCAGCGATAGCTGCCTTCTGCATTGGAATACGGCAGTTCTTGTTGTTACCAAACTCAACGATTACAGTATCGTCCTCGATATCGATAACTGTACCGTAAAATCCACTTGTTGTAAGAACTGTGTCTCCTGTTGCAACCTCATTAAGCATAAGCTCCTTTTTCTTCTGCTCCTTCTTCTGTGGACGGATCATAAGAAAATACATAACTGCGAAAAGTACTACTAACCAGACAATCATTCCAACTGTTCCTGCTGCCTGACCGTTTGCTAAAATTGATGTCATCAATTGTTCCTCCTAAATATTCTATAATTGATGTGTTCTAAGCACTATTACCATAATACACGTTAAACGTGCTAACGGCAAGGATTTTTTATCATTTTCGAGATTTTTTATATTTATCTGCTAGCTCTGCTCTCCCTGTGTCATTCCATAGAGCTTTTCAGCCTTGTATGAGGCAAAACGGCCTGCATCAAGTGAATCCCTTATCTCCTCCATCATGTTGTTGTAGAAATACAAATTATGGAGCACGCACAGTCTCATTCCGAGCATCTCCTTTGCCTTTAAAAGATGCCTGATATATGCACGCGAATATGTGCGGCAGGCAGGACAGTTACAGCCATCCTCAATAGGGCGCATATCCTTCTGATACTTCTGGTTGAACAGATTAAGCTTGCCGTGATTCGTGTATACATGTCCGTGACGGCCGTTTCTGCTTGGGTATACACAGTCAAAGAAGTCGATTCCTCTCTCTACACCCTCAAGTATATTGGCAGGAGTTCCTACTCCCATCAGGTATGTAGGTTTATTAACAGGCAGATGAGGCACTGTTTCATCAAGAATATGGTACATCTCCTCATGGCTCTCTCCTACCGCCAGTCCGCCGACAGCATAGCCGTCCAGATCAAGCTCAGAAATGCGCTTTGCATGGTCAATTCTTATATCATCATAAATAGCTCCCTGATTGATACCGAATAAAAGCTGCTCCTTATTGATAGTATCCGGTAAGCTGTTTAAGCGTGCCATCTCCTTTTTGCACCTCTCAAGCCAGCGCGCGGTCCTGTTTACAGAGTTTGTCACATACTGTCTGTCTGCAACACTAGATGGGCACTCGTCAAACGCCATAGCTATCGTGGAGCCGAGGTTTGACTGTATCTGCATGCTCTCCTCAGGTCCCATAAAAATCTTAGCACCGTCAATATGTGAGTTGAAGTACACGCCCTCCTCCTTTATTTTGCGAAGACCTGCCAGTGAAAACACCTGGAATCCGCCGGAATCTGTAAGGATTGGTCTGTCCCACACCATGAATTTGTGCAGTCCGCCAAGCTCTTTAATGATTTTGTCTCCGGTTCTTACATGCAGGTGATATGTATTTGACAGCTCAACCTGACACTTTATCTCCTTTAAATCGTCCGTAGAAACAGCGCCCTTTATCGCACCTACTGTTCCTACATTCATAAATACAGGTGTCTGTATATCTCCATGCACAGTATGGAATGTACCTCTCTTGGCACGTCCCTCTTGTTTTAGTAACTCATATTTAGCCATATTTTCGTTTAATTCTCCTGTTTCTTTTACTTATCGCCATTGCCTACGATTTTTCTGATTAATATTCCGTTGGTCAGCAGTGTGGTATCTATGCAATGCCTCTCAAAAAGTACCTCGCCGTCCTTTGGCACCTCAATATCCTCATCAGAGCAGTTGACTATAACCTCCACATATGTATCCACCCAGCCCATCTTTCTGAACTGGATTACCCTTGGATTGTCAGCAAAATCGTCAGGGAAATGGAAGTTTCTGCCCTTTAAAAGCGGCTCACTCGCCCTTAAATGAATGAGCTTTGATACCATCTCAATGCGCTCCTTAAACCTGCCTGCCTCAATATCATCCCACGGCATACATCGTCTGCAGTCAGGGTCATAGCTGCCCGGCATGGCAATCTCAGTGCCGTAATATATACATGGGCTGCCCGGCATGGCAAAAAGCACTGCAAGCTGTGCAAAGTACTGGTCGAGATTCTTTGTATCAGAGCGAAGGCGCTTTGTATCATGTGAATCAAGCAGATTGAAAAGAACATCATTGGTCTGCTGCATGTAGTTGGTATAACATCTGTTTATAGTATACTCAAAATCCTGATTCGTCTGGCTCTTATCTATCCAGAAATCCTTGATGCTCTCTCCGAGCGGATAGTTCATAACCGCATCGAACTCATCTCCACGCAGCCACGGAAGAGCATTATGCCATATTTCTCCCAAAATGTAAATATCCGGATTGATTTCCTTAAGCCTTGCCCTAAGCTCCTTGCAGAATCGGTGTGACACCTCATTTGCCACATCAAGGCGCAGTCCGTCTATATGATAATTTTCTACCCAGTTGGCGCAGATATCGATAAAGTATTTTCGCACCGCCGGATTATTTGTATTGAGCTTTGGCATATTGTCAAAAAATCCAAACGTATAAAACTGACCCTTTTTAGCCGCTCCATGCTTAAAGTCAAGAGGCCATTCATTGATCATAAACCAGTCATAATACTCTGAATCCGCTCCCTTTGCTAAAACGTCCTGCCACGGTGCAAAATAATAGCCACAGTGGTTGAACACTCCGTCAAGCATTATTCTCATATCACGCTTATGGGCTTCTAACACAAGCCTCTTAAAGGTATCTTCATCTCCAAAGCGCGGGTCAATCTTTGCATAATCCGTTGTATCATACTTATGATTGCTCGGTGACTCGTTTATCGGTGTCAGGTAGATTCCGTTTATTCCAAGCTCCTTTAAGTAATCAAGCTTTTTAATGATTCCGGCGAGGTCTCCGCCGAAGCACTCCTCATTTTTGACCTTTCCCCTGTTTCTCCACGGAACAACATAATCAGGATCTATCGAGTGGTCTCCATTGCAGAATCTATCTGGAAATATCTGATACCATATAGTGTCATTTACCCACTTCGGTGTGACCGGAATATCACACGGATTCATCCACGGGAATACAAAGCACTGGCGGCTTCTGCCCTCAAGTGCCATCTGCTCTGCACTCACGAAGCCATCCTCAAAGTAGAACCATCTCTCATCCTCTGTGATGAGCTCAAAATAATATTTAAGTCTCTTGAATGGTGGCTTTACCGTGGTTGTCCACCATATCTGGTGCTTTAATTTCTTTTTAAATATTATCGGCTGCTTATCGCCATTCCAGGTCTCACCACCGCCTAAGATACCGGCTGCGAACGGGTCACCGAGTATGATATTTACTTCCTTCACATCATAACCGGTCTTTATATTTATGATTAATTCATCCTCATTTAAAGGATAGCAGTAGTTGTCATATGCCTGGTGAAATACCCCGTTAAATTCCATGTTTTCTCCCTCTTTTGCGGTCTTATTGTAGTTGTTTATCATCGTGGCGCTAAGGACGGCACGTAAGTCGCGGCTACCGTGAGCGTCCACGCGCTGCCCTGTTCGCTACGCTGCGCTGTTAAGATTCTGTACGAATTATGCTTATAGGCTTTCTTTTGCTGACGAAACCGTCGCTACTCGCCCTCCGTGGCTCGATAGCTCCTTGCCCCGGCGTCCCTGCCGGTGCATTTCTGTGTATCGAAGCATAATTCTACAGACTCTAAACAGCTTCGCTATTCGCTCCCAGGACAGCACGTGTACGCTCGCGGTGGCCGCGGCTTACGTGCCTTACGTTGTGGCAAAATTGCTACAAATGATGCTGCTTAATTATGCTTCGCTTAAATTATGCTTCGCCTAATTTGCGCTTTGCATATACAGGCATGCAAGCATGCATCGATGATACATTTTGACCCTTTAATCACATAATTACATACAAACATAGTTCGAAAGTTATCTAAATAAAATAATATCATAGTTTTCTTGACTATTCAACTTGGTATTACTTATAATATACCTATTATTGTAACTATAGGAGCTTCCGTGAGAACAAGAAAGACCGTTGCTATTACCGTTCATCCTACCTAATAGTGTGTCCAGCAACGATTACAGCCCATTTAAAATTTCTTTTCGAGGCATGGGATGCAATCCCTCAATAATTAACACTATGGCGCATCAGCTTTTTATTCTCTATGGTTCTAAATAGTTATGTACTATATAAAAAGGAGACCATCATGGCAGGTTCATCATACGGAAATATTTTTAAGGTAACAACATGGGGAGAATCACACGGAAAGGGCTTAGGTGTCGTTGTGGACGGCGTTCCTGCGGGGCTTGAGCTGTGTGAGGAGGATATTCAGATATTCTTAAACAGAAGAAAGCCAGGACAGTCTAAGTTCACTACTCCACGCAAGGAGGATGATGCGGTTGAAATTCTCTCCGGTGTGTTTGAGGGAAAGACTACAGGTACACCTGTTTCTATGATTGTGTGGAATAAAAATCAGAAATCAAAGGATTACAGTGAGATTGCTTCGTACTATCGTCCGGGGCATGCTGACTTTTGCTTTGATGAGAAATACGGCTTCAGAGACTACAGAGGCGGAGGTCGTTCTTCGGGACGCGAGACAATAGGCCGTGTTGCAGCAGGTGCTATCGCTGTAAAGATGCTCTCGGGCCTTGGCATAAAATTTCTTACATACACCAGATCAATAGGTCCTGTTACAATTAATGAGGTTAATTTTGATGCCCATGAGATTTACAACAATTCACTTTATATGCCTGATGCCGATGCAGCGCTAAAAGCTTCTGAATATCTGGAGGAATGTCTTAAATCACTCAATTCCTCAGGCGGTGTGTGTGAATGTGTCATCACAGGTCTTCCTGTCGGGCTCGGTGATCCTGTATTCGAGAAAATTGATGCCAATCTGGCAAAAGCTATTATGTCTATCGGAGCTGTAAAGGGCTTCGAAATCGGCGATGGCTTTGATGCAGCAAAGGCAACCGGACTTACAAACAATGATGCCTTTATTATGAGGGATGGCGCTGTTTCAAAAGAGACAAATCACTCCGGTGGTACTCTCGGCGGCATGACAGACGGCTCACCGCTTATTTTCAGAGCTGCCATAAAGCCTACTCCTTCAATCGCAGCTACACAGCACACTGTAAATAAATCCGGTGAAGATATAGAGATTTCCATCAAGGGACGTCATGACCCGATTATCGTGCCACGTGCTGTTGTTGTTGTTGAAGCTATGGCTGCAATTACTATTGCGGATGCACTGCTTATGAATATGGGGGCACGCATGGACCGCATCACAGATTTTTATAAAAAATTATAACTTTGTCCTATATTAAAAAGCATCTATCCGGTTTTTACGGACAGATGCTTTTTATCTATTTCATTGGAACAATCTGTAATGTTTTTCCTAGTGAATTCAAAATATATTTTAGAATATATTTCCAAGAAGCAGCGGATTTAACAACATATACTGCGCATTCGTCACCCCAAAAGCCACAAGCGCCAGTGGCAGCACAATAAAAAGGATGCATGATATAATCACAGACATGCCGCTTCTTAAGTATTTAAACATTGCAAAAACAAACAGGCTGACCAGTAATCCCCCTATAAAGCGCATCAGCATTATGATAAGTATATACTGCCCTACCGATATATTCTGCGAAACACGCCACAGATGCTCCATACTTGCCGCCGGAGCATTAAGCCCCTGCGTGCCATATGCCGAAAGCACATTGCACAGCCGCACAATATATACAAGTGCAAATGCTGTGACAGTGCCCCAAAAGCCAAGTATGCATTTGATTCCCATATGCTGCTTCCTGCCACGGCGGGTAGTCCTTAAAAGCCGGATTTCATGGTTTGCATAATCCGCTCCGTATATACCGCAGGCTATTGCTATTAGGAGAATAACATACACAAAGGCCTGTGCTGTATCACGGTTTTTGAAGTCTGTTCTGTCGGTAAGGATATCATAGCCCTTTTCAAAAAACAGCCAGCCCTTTTTTAACGTCTTAAGATAATCCACATGTGCTGTAAGCTTGTTGAATGCCTCCTGTCTGCTCAGTTCATCCTTGTACTTTATATTGATATAGCTTTCACTCTTCCCCTGTGCCATATCGTAAGCAATGTTATCTGACAGTCTGTCGTATTTTGCTCTTTCTTCATCCAGAAGCTCATTGGTTTTGGCAGTTAAAGGTCCGTAATATTTGTCCATATATTCCTTGTAATACACCTCATCAACCGAGTCATAGGAAAGCTTCTCTGCCGGATTCCACCATACCACAAAAAGAGCTGCTGCAATCAAAATAAGTAACACTTTTCCCGGAACAAGTGCCTTATAGCATTCGTGCAAAAATAAAGATGTATGGCAGCCTGTATTTTTACCGCAGGCAAAGCCGGGCAGTAAAAGCAGCTTCTTTTCATGCACCGAATTGAGATAATTTGTAACCGCAAAAATACATACAGCTATACACACAAGCCAGAATAAGCCATACAATACCCCGGTATTAAGCGGATATCCAAACAAATTGATATTGACATAATCAGAAAAAAGTCTGCCTGTCCTGACTCCATACATGATATTTATGTACTTAAGGAAGGCCAGGAAGCTGGTTCCTGATATCGTTGTGTAGCAGATAGACTCAATAACCACGGTCACTGCCGAAGCAACGAACACAAATATAATATTGTCAAGCGCTGCGCATATCAGCATAAAAAACATGCCAAGCAATATAAAGCTTATTATTTTCACAGGAAAATAGCATGCCAGAAATTGTCCTATACTAAGCTTAAACGGACTACCATAGTACAGATAAACACTTTGAAGCGGACTTTTCAGATTTATCGGATTGTAAAAGCACATGCTTATGACTGCATTGATTCCATACAACAGCAAGGTGATAAGAATGACCGCCATAATCATCACAAATGACTTTGACGCCATAAGCTGCCTTCTGCCCCTTGCAGTTGTTCTAAGCAATGCAAGCTGGTTCTCGCTTTTTTCATAAAAAACAAGGTTGAGCGCAATGATAAAAAGCATAATCACTGCCACATAATCCGTGAGCTCATTGTCTGTAATATTCAAAAGTCCCGATGCATCCATAACCTCAGGCACTGTGCCTTCAAGCTTACTGTAGACTCTGCTCGTTTTAGCAGCATTTTTCTCTGCAAAGCCTCCATTGCCGGAAAACTTATTCATAATCGAAATCTCGTCAGCCTTTTCATTGACGGAGTCGAGATACTCATCATAAGAAAGACATGCTCCTACTTCCTTGTATACCCTGCTGCACAGACTAATCCTGCCGTAAGCTTCTGCCGTCACCTGCCTCTGTTCAATTTCCGGCAAAACATCCTCACGACTGTAATTGCTTATTTCGCCATACAGCGCGCTGTAGTCCCTATCTGTATACCCATCATCATTTACAGTATTCATGGTATACAGTCCAAGAACAGGATTAAGAACAAGCAAAAGTAAGAGAATAAGCACTGTTCTTTTAGTCAATAGTTTACATATTTCGTTTTTTACTATATCCATTTTCAGTCCCCATTAAGATACAAATACAAGTCCTCAAGATTTGGCCTCACAGCCTCCTTCTGCCATCTGCCATCATACGAATCGGCAATAATGCGGGCTATGACACCGTCTGCATCCCTTGAAATATTGCTCACCTTGTATCCGGTGTTCACCTCATCTATCTCATTATCCGATAAAAAGATATTCCATACCTTTCCATCCAGCTCCTTAAGCAGCTTTGACGGAGAACCACTCCTTATTATTTTGCCGTTGCTTAACATAACAATCTCTTTGGCTATAAACTCTACATCCGTAACCACATGAGTCGCAATAATAACAATCTTGTCCTTTGCAACCTCTGATATCAGATTGCGGATTCTGATTCTCTCCTTTGGGTCAAGCCCTGCCGTTGGCTCATCCAGTATAAGGATGCCGGGATTGCCTATGAGTGCCTGTGCTATCAGTGCTCTCTGCTTCATTCCACCCGAAAAAGCGCCAAGCTTTTTTCCAAGAACATCATCAAGCTTTACCATGCGCACATAGTGATCTATATCTTCCCCGGCTTCACTCTTTTTTAACCCTTTCAGGGATGCCATAAAGTAAAGAAAGCGCCTAAGACTAAGCTCCGGATATATATTCTGCTGCTGCGGCATATATCCGAGAAGCTTCCTGTATTCACTTCCAAGCTCGTCTATGCCCCTTCCGTCAAGCAGCACACGGCCTTTTGATGGAGTCAGATTGTCAGAAATGAGATTCATCATAGTTGATTTACCGGCTCCATTAGGTCCCAAAAGCCCATATATGCCGGGTGTAAATGAAAAAGACACATCATCCAGCGCAGTTTTATCCTTATAAACTTTTGTAAGCCCCTCCAATTCAAGTGTCATTGCTTATATTCCTCCCACTGACTTCTCACGCTTTCAAGATAGCTGTCCATTCCATCTGCTGTAAGCTTTTGTACGGCACCGTCTAAAGTATCATCTACAGTGGCACCATGCAGTCCTGTCATGAAATCATCTAAATCTGTTGAAATACTGCCCATATTCTTAGTATCCGGTTCGAAGCCGATAAACGGAGACAATGTGGCATTGTCATAAAAGTCAAAAAACTCCTTCTTACGATTGTCCACATATTTCTCGTTCTTTGTCGGATAAACATTCACGAAAAGATTAAGACTAAACTTCGTCAGATAGTCATCATCCAGACTGCCTCCATCACAAGCTTCTGCAATGCCATCTTTTAGCTTATAATCCTTATCTTTTTCACCGTACAAAAGGATATTGCCATACTTTTCATTTCCATATAACAGACTAAGGAAATCCATCGCAGCAGAAGCATCCTTTGCTTTCTTTGCTACACCGATGGAGCCGTTTATCCTTGATGAAAGGTAAGTCTTTACTTCCTTTACCGTGATATTGTCCTTTTTGAAATTTTCATCCACGCTACCGACACATAAAGCAGCCGCAAAATTGCCTGCCTTGATATTTTTTAATATCTGAGCATCATTCAGCCCCGGATTGTTGAGATATGTTATCTCATTTGTCAAATCATCAGACATATAGCCGTCTTTCTTCATCCGGTCAAGCACCCTCAGATACCCGGTAAATTTCTGTGACTCTAAAGGATTTCCAACAGACATAGTATCATAGTCGAAGCAGAGCCCGTTTCTTATCTCACAGCCAAGCATATCATCAAATCTATATCCGTTTATGAGATACTCGAACCTCGGAGTATCACTTTTATCCCATTTAACACCCTGAAGTATCTGATATATTCCGTCTATGCTGCCATCCCATGCACTTATCGCATCGTCAGAAACGTAATCCCTGTTGAAGGCTGCATAAACTACTCCCTCACCACTTGCAAGTGCTGACGGAATCGAATAAATATGCTTATCGCATTTAACCATCTCCCAAAGATTCTTTGGAAAAGCCTCATAAAGTGTTTTTCCTTTATCGCCTGATAAGATATCATCAAGATTCAGGACCAGATCCGAGCGTACCAGATCATACACCGGATTATTTCCGGCAGCATCACCGAAACCCAGGAATGCTATATCTGTTTTACCGTTTTCCAAGGCTCCCTCAACAGCCTGTCCGTAATTGTCATAGGACAAGGTTTTGATTTCGAGCTCATAATCATGTCCGTCCGCAGCAAGTGCATCGTTGAACTTCTTTAGATTATTCTTATCAATCTTACAAATATCAGGTACAGCAAACGTTATAACCTGCGCATCTGAATTTCTTTTGTTCTCTGATTCTTCTTTATCAGCTTTATCCGACTTTTTTGTTTTATCAGCCGACTCTGTCCGGCCTTCGCTGACAGCTCCGGCATTATCCGTTTTTCTGTTAAGGCAGACTGCCGCCACTGCTATAACAACAATGACTGCTACTGCAACCGCTATCAAAATACCCTTTTTCTTACTATTCTTCATCATCAAAACACCTCAATTCCTTTGGTTCAAATACTCCCTTGTTCAATTCATCAAGACTTATTACCCCAAGGCACAACTTTCCGTTATCATTTGTATATGTGACATATACCGACTGACCGCATATGCTTGCAATGCTAAATGCCTTTTCAGTAGACAGCTTCATCAGTTCTTCACTCTTATCATCCTTCAAGCGATAATATGTCACTTCATCACTTTTTTCTTCAGAAAGGGCATAATATAAAAAGTCTCCGCTCTTTTTTAATGGTCCATATTGTGTTTTTCCATCCGCATCTATCGGAAGCTGTCTTGTCTGTCTGCTTTCGGTGTCAAACACAAAATATCCATCCTTTGACGAATAATAACCATCGCCATCTAACAGCCTAAGATCGTTAATATGGTCTATTTCCGTCAGACATGTTGTCTTTTCATCTGCTATATCATATTGATATATTCCATTAAGCATATTATCATAAGCAAAAGACTCCGCATCATCTGACGCTCCCTCCTCTATCATCAGCTCTGTAACATCATCTCCAAACCGCACAGTCGAATAGTACACTACTTCGTCTTCATAATATATGTCCGTAATATTTGCCTGTTCGCTTGTTATCTTATCACTCATATACACCTTGTAATTATCGAGATCTATAACAAAAATACCGGCTTCAGGCTTATCATCATTTACAATCTGTCCTTCATCATTAAGCTCTATTCTGTTACTGTAAGCTCCTATAACATAATTATCCCTGTACAAAACAGCCGTAACATTCTGAACATTCTCTAATTTGGCTGCTTTTTTACGATTCTCACCGTTTGAGTCCATAACATACAGATATTGAACTGTCATATCTTCATCCGACATATTTCCTACATAATAAAGATGGTCATTGTAAAGCACCGTTCCGGCTCCTTCTAAACCATAAAAAGCTGCAGGACATGAGGGCTTCTCATTGGAGCCCGAGAATCCTTCATGTGTGCAGTTGGGCTTATCGCAATAGACCATGTCCTTGCCTGATGCCGTATCGATGAGATGCAGTATTCCGGAATCATCAAGATACAGTACATTGTCCTGTGAATAATTACATCGTACATCTCCAGAGCCATATGTGTACATTGTATTGGAGGTACTGCGGTTTCTATTCTTTACTATAAAAACCGCAGCCACAATACAGATGATAAGTATGAAGATGATTGATGCGATTAATATGCGTTTTTTCTTCATAGTGCCCCTCCTTTTTTGATAATATTATACATAAAAACAAATTACTCCGAATACAAAAGGCGAAATTAGTACTTTTCAAGGTGAATTTATTAAATTTTCATCAATATTTTCACGGTGAACCGTTCATCTGAACACTCAAAATCCAGTGTGCTTATATATTTATCAAGCACTTTCTTTACATTCTTTAATCCATAACCATGTTCTCTTACAGATTGCTTTGTCGTAACCGGCAATCCCCCTTTAAATATCACTTTTTGTAAACACCTGTTACTAATCTCAACAACAAGTGAATCCATTAAATAATTAATTTCCAAATCTATGCTTGGATTTTTTACATCTTTTTGTGCCTCTATCGCATTCTCCAAAAGGTTTCCAAAAATAATATTCATATCATATGCCGATAATTTTAAATCACTCGGAACCACAACTTTTACATTCAACTGAATTTTCTTATCCACCGCACGCTGAAGCATATAATTTAAAACTGTATCAAGCGCCGTATTTCCCGAATCAACCAGCCGCCTTGATTCTACAAGATTATTCTCCATAGCTGACACATAATTTTTTATCTGTTCTATTTCGCCTGTTGAAGCAAGCACCGAAATCTCTGCAAAATGACGTTTCATATCATGGCGAAACGATCTTAATGCCTCCATGTTTTCATTCTGAAGCATAATCTCTCTTTCATAAGAACTAACCTGATCTCTAAGTGCCTGATTTTCCAAAGCCTTCTGAGAAGACTTAACAAGATCATCCATCAGATATGAAATAATAATATTCACAAGCAGAAATGCTCCGCACACTAACGAAAGAGAAAATGATGACACGGTTTTATCCATAAATATTACTATTGATGTTATAATACATACTAATAACGACGCAATAATAAACAACCAATAACGATTATTCAGCTCTATGCCTAAATCATTTCCAAAAAATCTTTCTGTAATCAACTGTACAGCATGCAATAATAAAAGAGCAAATATACTTACAAAAGCTGAATATCCATCATATCCAAAGGGTTTTATCAAAAATGCACTTACTACTAAATCTATGAGACAGCTTACTGCCAAAATATAAAAAACAAACATGCATTTTCTTTTTATGGTCCCATTGTATGATAAAGCAATTGCTGACAGCCCTAAGAAAATACTAAGGAAATTAAATATCGGTTTATGAAAAAACAAGTTTACAAATATCGCTATAAAAACACTAAATAAATATGCAAATACCTTTCGCACTCTGTTTCCATCATTATCAAAAAAAGTATGAGTAAATCTTTCTGCAATAACAGTCTGAGCTACCTTTGTAAACAAAATAACCATTGCTTTTTCAAAAGTCATATCACTTCCTTACTCCTTCCATAGTTAAAAACTGCTTGCTTAAATGAAGCCCTTTTAGACTGTGCTATACTTATTTCCATACCATTTTTCAGTAAAACAGCATCACTTTTCCATGATTTAATACATTTTATATTAACTATATATGACTTGCTTATGCAGACAAACTGAAACGGAAGATTTGATACAATATCACTAAGTTTTCCATAATAAGATACACTTTCACCATCGGTTTTACATATAGTAATAGTTTTATTTCTGCTGGAAAACAACATAATTTCCCCATACGGAATAGAATATCCTGTCTTATTATATGTATATCTGAATTCTTTTTTCTGCACATCTTCAAGTTGTAATATTTTAGTCATGGTATCATACAAAACATTTTCATCTATCGGTTTTATAAGGAAATCATATGGATGAATTTGAAAAAGCTCCATAGCATAGCTTGTTTTATGAGAAATAAACACAATATTCATCCTGTCATTATGAAGCGTTTCCCTTATATATTTTCCTGCATAAACCCCATTATCACCCGGTAACTCAATATCCAAAAAAAGTATCTGCGGATTGAATTCTTTTATGTCTCTGCATAATGACCTGTCTCTTATACACATCTCCGAGCCCACGAGACTAGCGCTCATCTCG
>OWIC01000753.1_pt1 | contig 13255 bp, 16 predicted proteins | sample 1732791 | NCBI WGS metagenome assembly OWIC01 (sample SAMN05065754, study PRJEB22554) | human gut metagenome | biome: ENVO:2100002; feature: ENVO:00000062; material: ENVO:00002003 | host: Homo sapiens | place: USA
GCCTTATCGTCGGCAGCGTCAGATGTGTATAAGAGACAGGCTCGGTGCAGGTGAGGGCGTTACGGACTTCATCGGCAGCGGCTTCTATAAGGGAGTGCAAGGGATTAGTTCTCTTGGTGGCCTGGCTCCCAATCCGGTATCGGAGTGGGCCGGGCGGAACGCCGACGCCTTCCTGGAGAACAGCGTCACGCGGGACTATGAGGAGAGCATCCGTGAGCGCTACCGCCCCAGCCAGGGGGCGGAGAACCTGACCGGCATCGGGCAGACCATCGTGCAGATGCTCCCCGGTATTGGTGCGTCCAAAATCGTGTCCGCAGCAGGGAAGGGGCTCAACGCCGCCCAGGCGATTTCCCGCGGGGAGAACGTGGGCCGGGCGCTGTTCGGCCTCCAGGCGGCGGGCAACTCGGCCAGCCAGGCGAAAGCGGAGGGGGCGGACACCGGGCAGGCGCTGGCCTTTGGCGCGGCCTCCGGGGCCCTGGAGACAGCCATTGAGGGCATCGCGGGCGGTATTCCCGGCCTGGGCGGCGGCAAGGTGAAGAAGATTGCCGAGGCGGTCAAGGCAAGCCCCCTGGTCAGCCGGGCCCTGGATATCGCAGGCGAGGGCGGCGAGGAGGCGCTTTCCACCGTCCTAACCCCCTATTTGCAGCGGGCCATTTATGACCCGGACGCCCCCAACGCCACGCCGGAGGAGATTGCACAGAGCGCGCTCATGGGCGCCGTGGCCGCCGGAGTGCTCCAGGGCGGCCTGGAGCTTCCGGGGACAATCTCGGATATCTATTCCACCCGGCGCAGCATTGGTTCCAACGCGGAGATCGCGGCCAGGGCCGGGGAACGGTTGAGTACGCCCGCTTACCGAGATGTGGCGGACAACCCGATCGCCACAATGCTCCCCACCGGGGAAGAGGCGCTGGCCGGAAAGCGGGTCTATTTGCCCGGCTCCCCCGCCTACCAGCGCAGCGCCGTTGACAATCCGTCCGGGGCGGTCTATGATGGAGGCACACAAAATATTCGAACAGGAGGCGTGAATGATGGCGGAAGAGAAACGGCAGCTCCCGAACTTCAAGGAGTTTATGCAGCAGATGTACGGGGCGGAGATCAGAGAACTTACACCGGAGGAGAAGGAGCATCTTCACAAACTGATGGAGGAAAGAGCCAAGAAACATCTGAATGGGCAAAGGGACACCTGATTGAAACTCCAACACCGGCGGCCAGACGAGTGCTATCCTCTGCGAAGCAGTATGCTCCGGATGTGTTTGTTGTAGATGACGCTACAATAAAATCCAAAAACCCGAGTGCATGGGCGCTTACAAGCGGCGGAAAAATCTATATTTCAGATGCGGTTCCCGAAAATCTGGCAGATGTGATTGGATATCACGAATCGGTTCACGCCTTGAAGCAGCGCGGTAGTCAGCAGTACAACAGCTTTATGAATCAAATTGGAGAGCGGCTGAATTACGGGGAAGATGCGGATCAAGTCCTTGGAATTATCCTCCAAAGCAGACTCAAAGGAAAGAGTATTCTGGATTTGACGATGGATGAACTGGACACCGCATACGATGAACTGAACGCGGTTATTTGGGGCTACCATAAGGCAGACCCGGAGAACGCCCGTGCGCAGTTTTCCGGGGCGTTCCAGGATTACGATGCGTACATCCAAGAGCTGGATACCATCATGGAAGGTGCGAGGCAGCCAGTGGAGAACCAGACTGGCGTCGGGCCGGCCCAGGCGCATGGCCCGGAGAGCTCGGTGGGCGCGGCGCGGAAGGGTTTCGACCCCTGGTCGGAGTTCCAGGGCACCAAGAGCGAGTTCTTCCCCGAAGGGGCCAACGCGGCCCGTCCGGTGGACGTGCCGACCACAGACCCCCAGGGCCGCCGCATCCGCAAGACCGCCTCCACCGCCATGGGGGCAAAAGCCATCCCTGACGAGGTGGTGGGGGACATCCAGAACATGGTGCTGCGCGGGGAGTTGTCCTATGACAGAGTGAGCGATAAGTCGTCGATAAACCGGGCAATCAGAACTATAAAGGAAAAGGAATTTTGGGGTGCACTTGAGGAGTTTCGAAACTCGGTGAGCAAGGGCGTCGTGTCCAAAGACATCGCTACCCTGGGCCAGCAGCTTCTCATCAACGCCGCCAACGCGGGAGACGGGAAGGCCACGGCGGAGCTGCTTTCCCTCTACGCGCAGATGGAGACCACCGCCGGTCAGGCGGTACAGGCGGCCTCCATCCTGCGCAAGCTGGCTCCCAGTGACCAGCTTTACGCCGCCAAGCGCGTGGTGAGCGAGCTGGAAAAGACCATCCAGAAAAACTACAAGGATTTGGAGATCACCATTGACCCGTCGTTGATTGAGGAGTTCAACCAGCAGACCGACCAGGCGGGCCGGGACGCGGTGCTGGACAAAATCTATCAGAACGTGGCTGACCAGGTGCCCGCCAAATGGAAGGATAAGTGGAACGCCTGGCGGTATATGGCGATGCTCTTTAACCCAAGGACGCACATCCGAAACATCGTGGGCAACGTCGGATTCCAGCCGCTGCGCTGGACAAAGGACCGGGTGGCGGCAACCATCGAGGCGGGGGTCTCCAAGGTCAGCGGCGGAAGGCTGGGACGCACCAAGTCGTTCGCGGCCAATCCCGCGCTCTATAAGGCGGCGTGGGCCGATTGGTCAAACGTGCGGGACGTGCTTTCCGGGAACAAGTATGACGACATTCGAACGGAAATCAACAGCCGCCGCCGTATTTTCCGCACCGCCCCTCTGGAGGCGGGCCGCAAGATAAACTCCTGGGCCCTGGAGGCGGAGGACGCCATTTTCAAGCGTATCACCTACGCCGACGCTTTGGCCGGCTATCTCCAGTCCAACGGCGTGACGGCGGAGCAGATGCGGAACAACACGGTGGACACGCAGCTTCTCAGCCGGGCGCGGGACTACGCGGGGCGGGAGGCACTGAAGGCCACCTATCAGGATCGGAACAAGGTGTCGGACAAGGTGGTGCAGATCGCCCGCGCCCTGGGGCCCGCCGGTGAGGCCGTCCTGCCCTTCAAGCGCACCCCGGCCAATATCCTGGTGCGGGGCATGGAGTACAGCCCGGCTGGGCTGGCAAAGACCCTGACCTACGATCTGATACAGGTAAAGCGCGGCAAGCTGACGGGAGCAGAGGCCATCGACCACATCGCCTCCGGACTCACCGGCTCGGGTCTCATGGCGCTGGGCGCGTACCTGTTCGCCCAGGGGATTGTCACCAGCGGCGGTGGGGACGACGAGGGGCAGGACACCCTCAACGATCTGACAGGTGTTCAGAATTACGCGCTGAACCTGCCCGGCGGCGGAAACGTCACGCTGGACTGGCTGGCCCCGGAGGCCCTGCCCTTCTTCATGGGCGTGGAGCTGATGGATTCCGCGGGGCAGGGAGGAAGCACGGCGGAGAGTATTTCCACCGCCCTGAAATCCATCTCCGACCCCATGCTGGAACTGTCCATGCTCCAGTCCCTCAACGATGTAATTGACAGTGTTTCCTTCTCGGAGAACAAGCTGGGGGCGCTGGTTTCTTCCGCGCTGGTCAGCTACTTCACGCAGCCAATCCCCACCTTTGGCGGACAGATTGAGCGCTCCGCCGAGGACGTGCGCATGACCACCTACACCGACAAGAACCTGCGGTTGCCAACCGATCTCCAGTATGCCATTGGCCGGGCCAGCGCCAGGATACCCGGATGGGACTACCAGCAGATGCCCTACATCGACGCATGGGGCAGGGAGGACAGCAGCGGGCCCCTCTGGTTGCGCATGGCAAACAATTTCCTCAATCCGGCCTATACCTCCAACAAGCAGGTGACGCCGGTGGACGAGGAGATACAGAGGATTTATGACCAGACAGGAGACGCCTCAGTGGTTCCCCAGCGGCCGGAACGCTACATCACCGTGGACGGGGAACGGATTGACCTGAGCAAGGAGAAATACGAGCAGTACGCCACCAAGCGGGGTCAGATGCAGTTTGAAATGCTGGGGAACATCATAGACAACCCGACGTACCGGAGCATGAGCGATACCGACAAGGCGTTTGTCATTGACAGCGTCTATGAGTATGCGGACAAGACCACAAAGTCTGAGATCAGCAGCTACAGGCTGGACGGATGGGTAAAGACAGCGGCGCACAGCGACCTATCCCCGGAGGACTATATCCTGTTCCGGGCCGCCATCACAGACATTGAGGGAGAAGACCGAAAAGACCGGATTATGTCCGTCATAGACCGCATGAACGTGAGCGATGAAGTGAAGGACGACTATTACTACGCAGCAGGTTACAAGGAGTCGACCATCGACGACGCGCCGTGGCATAGCCGGTGGTAAATATGGCAAAGGCTTTGATTCGGTTCCCCGGAAGGCTGGAGGAGCTGACCACCACCGAAATGAAGCACTCCATCCGCGAGGCCAACCTGGGGAAAGACGACACACGGATCGCGGAGCTCTATCTGCTGGAGCGAAAGCCTCAGATTGATGTTGCCGACTGCTGCGAAATCGACCGGAAAACGATTCACCGCCACATGCCTTTTATCTGTGAAAAGGTGGAGTTCACGGCCTCAAAGCTGGGCTTCCTTCAAAAAGGTACATAACGCCCCATAACTTCCGCTGGGATGTCCCCCGGCGGAAGTTTTTTTGTGCGACAATATAGACATGGAGGACGTGAGGATACAGGGTTGGTACACGTCGCCGCCCTCCTCACGGACTCCTTATTTTTATGGACAAGGACGTGTTGGATATGACTTTAATCGAGAGGATGGTAGCCGCCGGGATGTCCCGCGAGTGCGCCGCCGAAACGGCGATGTGGTACATGGCGCAGGGGGATGACGAGGGCCTGGAGGCATATGTGACAGCATTGGAGGGAAAACATGGGATTCATTCAGCATAACGAAAACCCAGACGGACGCAACGTAGGGGACTGCACCATCCGGGCCATTGCAAAGGCTCTCGGACAGAGCTGGGAGGAGACCTATGTGGGCGTCGCCCTCCAGGGCTACATGATGCGGGATATGCCGTCGGCCAACCATGTGTGGGGGGCCTACCTGCGCAGCCGTGGCTTTGACCGGGACATGATACCCAACTCCTGCCCGGACTGCTACACGGTGGCCGATTTTGCCGCGGAGCATCCCGAAGGCACCTATATCCTGGCCCTGTCCGGCCATGTGGTGTGCGTGCAAAACGGAGATTGGATCGACACCTGGGACAGCGGCGGGGAGATACCGCTCTACTACTGGCACAAGGAGGCGTGACCCATGAGCTACCCTTACTATGGATACCAGCAGCCGCAATTCTACCAGCCGCCCATGCCGGATCAGCTTGCACAGCTCCGTGGGGCACAGTTTCAGCCCATGCCCCAGCAGATGCCGCAGGCACAGCCCCAGCAGGCGCAGGCCAGCGGCCAGAGCATGGTATGGGTGAGCGGTGAGGCGGAGGCAATGGCCTATCTGGTGGCCCCTAACAGCGCCGTGGCGCTTTGGGACAGCAACTCACCCACCATCTATCTCAAGCAGGCGGATGCCAGCGGGAAACCGTCCATCAAGGTATATGACCTCGTAGAGCGCACCAGCGGGGCCAGAACGGCGCAAGCCCCACAGGGCGTGGAGTTTGCCACAAAGGCCGATCTGGAGGCCCTGGCGGCCCGTGTGGACGCGCTGGCGGCCCCGAAAACAACTGCGAAGAAGAACGCGAAGGAGGATGCAGAATGAATCCCTTTTTCGGAGTCATGGGCGGCGGTGGCCGCCCCAACATGATGCAGCAGTTCCAACAGTTTATGCAGCAGATGAAGGGCAAAGACCCCAATGCTATCATCAATGAAATGGTCTCAAGCGGAAAAATCTCGCAGGAACAATTAAACCACGTCCAACAGCAGGCCCAGCAGATGTCGGGCATGTTTGACGGGATGCGGGGAATGTTCGGCAAGTGATCAAAATCCCGGCCGGGTTTTGAAAATAAAAACAAAGGAGAATTTACATGAGTCTTTCTTCTGACGGCGGCACCGTTATGACGATGCCGGTTCAGCCTGCCTATCAGGGCGGCAACGGCGGTTTTGGATGGGGCGGCGACTGGTCCAGTTGGATCATCCTATTCCTTATCTTCGGACTGTTCGGCGGCTGGGGCGGCTATGGCGGCTTCGGCGGCGGGAACGGCGTGAACGGCCCCGGCTTCCAGGGGTACGCTACCCGCGCTGATATCAACGAGGGCTTTGCCCTGAACGGCCTCCAGAACGGTCAGACCTCCATCCGGGACGCCGTGACCAGCGGATTCCACGGCGTGGACACCGCCATGTGTAACCTGGGCTATCAGACCCAGGCGGGCTTCAATGCCATGGGTGCTCAGTTGGCTTCCTGCTGCTGCGACACCCGGGAGGCGATTCAGGGGGTGCGGTACGACCTCGCCACCACCGCCTGCGCTACGCAGAACACCATCCAGAACACCACTCGAGACATCATCGACAACGCCAACGCCAACAGCCGGGCGATTTTGGATTTCCTGACCCAGGACAAGATCGCCACGCTCCAGGCGGAGAACCAGTCCCTCAAATTGGCTGCCTCTCAGGCCAACCAGAACAGCTATCTGACCGCCACGCTGGATGCGCAGACCAATGAGCTGATCCGCCGGATCAGCCCGTCCCCGGTGCCTGCCTACCAGGTGCCCAACCCCTATACCGGCTGCTGCGGCTACAATAACTGCGGCTGCTAAAACCCAATACATCAACTTCCGAGGATTCCTTGGATGTTCGGCCCCGTGCCGATATTGAGACAAATGCGGCGGGGCAATCGTCCCGCCGCTATTTTTTCAGAAAGGATTGAGATTATGGCTGAATTTACTAGCGTATTTGTTCAGCAGGTGGCCGCCGGGCAGAATGTGGCTTTTACTGAGACGCCTGTCAGTGGCTCTAACTGCATTGTCCACCGGGATGGCGCTGGGATTGTCACCCTCCGGGGGCAGACCAACCAGTGCCGCGCCCGCTACAAGGTCGTGTTTGGCGGAAACATTGCGATTCCCACTGGCGGGGCAGTTGGCCCGATTTCCCTGGCGATCGCCGTTGAAGGAGAGCCCCTGGGCAGCGCCACCGCCACGGTGACCCCCGCCGCAGTAGGCGATTTCTTTAATGTATTCGCTGCGGTATTTGTTGAGGTTCCGCGCGGTTGCTGCGTGACGGTGGCAGTACGCAACATCAGCACAGAAACGATTGAGGTCAGCAACGCGAACCTCATTGTTGAGCGCGTAGCCTGAAAGGAGAGGATACTATGAAAGCACTATACGAGCTGAAAGAAAAATTCGAGATGGAGCTGGAAGAGCTGGCCCGGAAGGGTGAACTGGGTGCGGGCGACCTGGAGCTGGCCCACAAGCTCACTGACACCATTAAGAATATCGACAAAATCTGTGCACTGGAGGAGGACGGCGGCTACTCTGGCGACTCCTATAGCCGCGGCTCCAGCTACCGCCGCCGCCACTACGTCCGCGGACACTATAGCCGTGATGGCTACAGCAATGACCGGGGTGGCTATAGCCGTGACGGCGGGTATTCCCGGCATGACGCCGTCGAGGCCATGATGGAGCAGGCCCGCGATATGATGGAGAGCGCGACCAACGAGAGGGAACGCGAAGCCATCCGTCGTTTTATGACTGAGCTGGAACGAGATTGATAAAGGCGACAATAAGAACACCGCCCGTTAATAGGGCGGTGTTCTCTTACCTATGGCATTTGAAAATCCGTTAGCATTTTTGTTAGCATTTTCTTTTTCAAAATGGTATTTTTAAGTATCCGACTTGTTATCGTAGCTCTCATTTATGAAACTTCAAAAACGCCCGCAAACCATTGAAAAATAAAGAAAAACTCCGAAACCCTTATCGCTAAAGGCTTCGGAGCTTTGGCAGCGGGTGAAGGATTCGAACCCCCGTACAAATCGTTAAAACCATTGTGCCACAATGGTGCTTATTCTTCATTAGCATTTTTGTTAGCATTTTCTCCACTGCGATAGAATGCACTCAGGGCCGTCTCATACCGAGCTATGTCCGACTTGGCAATGTGGGTATAGATTTTATGCATGGTTGTGGCATCAGCCCAGCCTCCGATTTCCATTGCGATTTTATCCGGAATCTGGAGGTGGTAAGCCAGGGAGGCGAAGCTGTGCCGGAGGCCATGGACTCCGACATTCGGAAGCCCATTCGCGCTGCAAATCTTTTTGATGGCGCACCGGAGGCTGTTTTGATGTATCTCCAGCACCGGGCCGGATGGTTTCCGGTCACGCTCCAGCGCCGCTGCCAGCTCTGGAATCATGATGGGGACCTTGCGGGTTGAGGTAACATTTTTGTTCTGGCGCTTTTCAATATACTTGTTGTCCTCGTTCAAGACTACCGCGCCGGATACGCGGATGAATTTCGGGTTCTGCGGTATGTTCTGCCACTTTAAGGCTTGAATTTCTGATACGCGGAGAGAGCATAAAGCCAGCAAACATGGAACCGCATATTTCGTATCCTTGACAGCAGAGACAAATTTTTTTATTTCATCAGGTGAAAGGAATGGCTTTTCGGCTGGGATCTGAACCGGAAGGGTAATCGCCGGCAGCTTTTTCCCGGTGGCGTCCTCTACGACGCTTCGAATAAATCCCCAGGCGTTTTTCAGTGTTTTAGGAGAGCATAGGGCGGCCTCCTGATTTACAATGACCTGCCACTCGGACTCCGGTATTTCGTCCAGCCTGCGGGACAATGTGCTCTTGAACCGGTGCTTTTGAATGGTTCGGTATCCCCGCACAGTCAGAGGGGACAGGGTATTATCCCGAGCCGATATGTAGCTGTCTATGGCCTCGTTCAATGTCGGGGAGTCTGTTTCCTCCGGTTTCTTCGGGGCTCTCTTACCAACCAGATACTCTGCTTTTACCGCTTGAGCCTGCCGGGTACATTCCTTTTCTGTGCCGGCCGTTACCGGGATGCTTTCTCCGCCGAGGCGGAGCTGTATAAACCATTTCCCGGACGAGAGTTTCCTGGCCTTTGGAACTTTCATTGACAAATTCCCTCCATTCCGATAAAATGAAGGAGCAGACAGCCCACAAGCATCTGCCCTTCTATGGCCGCCTCCGGTATTGCGAGTACCGGGGGCGGTTTCTCTTGCTTTCTGTCGATTGCTGTGCTATTCTGTCTACAGGCGCTGCACAACGGCAGGCGGTTAGCCACACCTCCCGAAAGGGGGTGAGGCCCATGCGGATCACACTACATATCGGACGGTTCACCGTTACGATTATTGTGAAAAGCAGAAACCGCCACCCTGGCCGGTGACGGTTTCTTAATGGAACTATTCACTTAACACAGGGCTAACCGCTTGTTGCAGCGCCTTCCTGTGTCTATTATAAACCGTCCTGTATTCTCTTGTCAAGGCCGCCTCTCCTGGGGCGGCTCTTTTTATGGCCTCGGCGGGTTGCAGACGGAGCAGGGGGTGTAGCCCATACCGATTGCAGCTTCAACATTATAGATCCAAAAATCGCGTCCTTTTATGTATTGACATCCATATGTATGATACTTTTCGCCATATTCAGTTACAATAACAGCGTGATCTTGCCAAAATGCTATTTCATATTTTATGGAGTCGTACTTCTCCTTATACATATCTTTTTCAGCGCGTGCGTGATGGTAATTGTCTTCCCACGATTTAACATCATTACTCATGTTAAACCAGATTCCAAAGCAGGAGACAGACAATATTATACAAGCGATACCAAGCACTACCGCGCCCCATAATGGCACGGTTTTCTTATTTCTATATTCCTGTTTAAATTGTTTATCGGAATTTTGTTTTTGGGGACTATCATTTTGTATTTCCATTAGGAGTTCAACACTGTTTTCTGGTTCACTTTTGCTATATTGGCTTTCTGTTGTGATTTCTGTGCCCTGTTTAACATGCCTCTGCTGGGCCGAGATATTAGAATTAGAAAAAAGCAAACGCCGTTTTTTGTAATAGATATACATCAATCCAGATGTAAGAGAAAATGAAATTAGATTTGCTATGCTCTGTGATACAAATTCACTGTTGGCTACGCTGAGCAGATACGCAGCGATAATATTATAAATGCTATATACCGACAAAACAGCATACAGAATGATAGCACACTTTGGGCCATACCAACGGCGCCTACTAGGTAAACACCCGTATATAGCGGTGATACCAAGTATGGCGCAGGCAATAAAACGAATTAAATCAATAATGTTTACTGGGATTAAAATACCTGTCCAATTTTGAATATCACTAATAGCTAAAATTGCTTGACATACATTCAGTATAGCGCCAAGTGGCAATAAGAAAAAAGTCAAAAACTTGTGCCATTTTAATGGCGTATTTTCCCACATAGTATATCCCATGCTTATGCCCCCTCCACATTCTTATCTCTCGCCTTTTGTCAAAAATAAAGCTCTGTTGCAAGATTCCCATGTGTGTACCAACAAACAGCTTTCTTCATAAATTCCTCAGTAACTCCAAAATGTTCAGCCAAAGAGCTGATATCTGTATACCCTTCCGCAACAGCAAGGTCAAGTTCATCCTCCGGGATCATCCGCTGGATAGCCCACTTATCAGCCCTTAACTCATGCTTTTTCCGAATATCACAGACGGCCCACCTATTATAAAAGGCCCCCATTTTGCAATGTCCTAATTCGTGAGCAAGGTGAACCCGGCGGTTGGCTTCATCTGGAAGAACTCCATAGTCCATGCCAACATAGCAACGTCCGCTATCTGCCTGAATACACATAGATCCCGTCTGAGGGATATCTAGTACCAGGATCGGAATGTCTGAATTTGCTGCTTCTTGGTATAGCTCAATGGTTTCCATGGCTACTCCCTCTTTTTTTCCGCCGCCTCCCGAAGTTTGACCATCTGGGCGAAGCGTTTTACCTCGTCGTACATAGCGTCGGTGATTTCTCCATCGCCGCCAAACAATGCGAATTTGATATCATCATCGTTAATTGTACGCCCACTTTCTAAAGTGGGCGTTTTTTCTTCCCCCGTTAAAAGGTAATCGGTTGTAAGACCTAAATATTCAGCAATCATTGCCAGCCTGTCAGCCGGGAATACGCCTTTCCTTAATTGGGCTATATAGCCATTTGAAAAACCTAAGTCTCGTTCAAGTCTGGAAATCGGTATTCTCCTCTCAGAACAAATAGCCCTGACACGTTCAACTGAGTTCATGGAAAGCCCTCCTGATTTTCGAGAAAAGCCTAATATAAGGCTTGACAAATTAGAGAACTCTCGATATAATAGCTTTAGGGTTTAGAGAAAAGCCGAATTGATACCAGAGAATCCTCTATGTACTTAGCAATTACATATTAGATTATTCTCTAACCGATGTCAAGGGGATTTCTCTAAATCCATGATAGAAAAAGGAGGGAGGGTTTTTATTGATTTTTACAAATATCCTTGGCCTATGTAGGGAAAGAGGCATCAGCGTAGCTAAACTAGAACGGGAAACTGGTCTGGGCAATGCAACAATTAGAGGCTGGGCTACCTCGTCTCCAACTGTTGAAAAATTGAAAGCAGTTGCGGATTATTTTGGCGTAACTGTTGACAGCCTTCTTTCTGAGCAATCCCAGCGTACCACCAACACAGTCCGATAAAACGGACTGATAGGAGGGGGGTGAAAGGAATCGGTAATTTAGTAGGAATCGCACTTCTAACTATGTCCCTTCTGCCAAAAGCGGCCTTGGAAATATGGTATTTCCACGACCGCGAATCAGCAATATTCACTCTATTTTGTTGGGGCTTTGGCACACTCTTACTCTTAAGTGCTTTTGCGCTTTCGCTTCTCTTCTATTACTTGGGATAGGCAGTCGTCTGCCTGTTTGAGGCGTTCTTGGAAATCAGAGCTGTAAAAGTCGACTATGCCAGAGTTCGGGCTTATGTCAAAAAGAATGCGATAAAGGTTGTCCAAACTATCGGCAAGTGGCCCCTGTTCTTTCGACCGAACGGAGGCAACTCGGCAAATTGCGTTATCAAAGCTGGAAGGAAGCTTCTCTTGGATACATAGTGCCACGGAAGAAACCATCTCGGCAAATTCGTCATCTGAGGTAACAATGGTTTCGTGTTCCCAAGTCAATCTGAGCTTTTCTACCTCTTTTACGGCAGAAGACCTCGATACAAACCAGGATAAGAGTCCAGATATGGCAGTTCCGACCAGCGCAATAATCGCGCAAACGATTTCCGTTTTCATGATCTTCCATCCTCCTTTTTCATCTATGATACCACGGGGCGAAAAGGGGGACAACAAAAAACGCCCCAGCCGGTGGGGGAACACCGACCAGGGCTGCAAACCTAATCGACCTACCCGACTAGGCTTGATGGAACAAGTGTACTACTTTCCTTCGAGCCTGTCAACTGGCAAGGAGGAAAAATTATGCCGAACAAGAAAGATGAAATTGAGAACCGCTTTACCGCCGCGCGGCACGTCATGGACGATCTGTGCCGGGCCTACTACGGGATGACCTGGGACGAGCACGAACGCCTCCATGGAGGCCGGGGCGGCTCAGGCGGCTATCTTCCGCTTTTTACCGCCTGCCTCCAGATGGCGGCGGAGCTGGCCGGGAAGGAATTTGCCCCGGCTGACTACACGGAGCTGGAGCTGTGGCAGCTCTGTGAGCTGTACGCCGCCTCCGGACTGTCCGTACAAGCGTTTGCGGAACGGTATCTTTAAAAAAGGAGGAATCTCAATGCCAAAATTGAGAATGACAGACCAGCAGCGCAGAGAAAAGGCGCTGATGCGGGCACTCGAAAAAGCCAAATTTGAGAACGACCTGAAATATGACATAGATGTTGCCAACCGTTTGGGCGTCGTTCCTGTTACATATCTGCGCAGAAAGAAAAAGTCGTTTCAGACGACGCCCCTACAGGATTTCGCCTTGATGGCACGGGTGCTTCATTTTACAGGCCGGGAGGTCTGCGAGATCGTCGGCGTCCCATACAAGGAGGTGACGACAGAATGAATCATCAGGCCGAGCGCGACAGACGTGCAAAGGCGTACAGCTACCGGGCCTACCGCCGCCGGGTACAGCAGGCGCAGGCGGTGGCCCAGCGGGTGCAACTGGCGGTGGTTGCCGGAGCGGCGCTGGTGCTGGCTGTTCTGGTGGCGGTCAGCCTATGAAGAAACAACTGATCGTGACCACTGTATACCTATTCTTTTTGTTGGCGCTGGTTGCACTAGTTGAAATCTGTCTCTTATACACATCTCCGAGCCCACGAGACTAGCGCTCATCTCG
>OWIC01000780.1_pt1 | contig 12772 bp, 9 predicted proteins | sample 1732791 | NCBI WGS metagenome assembly OWIC01 (sample SAMN05065754, study PRJEB22554) | human gut metagenome | biome: ENVO:2100002; feature: ENVO:00000062; material: ENVO:00002003 | host: Homo sapiens | place: USA
TCGTGGGCTCGGAGATGTGTATAAGAGACAGGATTTGTGACGCTCTCACAAAGCAAAAACCTAATTTTAAAGAAGAACACGCCGATTTACTGATTTTGTTATTAGGAAATTGTGTGGCATACGATATTGATATTATTAAATTAACATCAGAAAAGTTAGATAGGCTTTTGAAAATGAAAGCGAGAACAGACGGAAACGGTCATAGCCGTTTGATTACTGAGTTGGAGGAGAAAGAATGAAAATTATGATAGCCGGAGCATGGGACGAAACAAATGAAAACTTGTTGTCCTCAGCGTTTCAAATTGCTAAAGTTGCCGCCGAAAAAAAACATATAATAATTACTGGCGGAGGAACAGGAATCCCTAATTCTGCTACGCATGGAGCATTAGCTGTAAACGGAATAAGTATTGCATATAGTAATGAGGGGCATTGTGAAGGCGGACATGAACCAGCTACTTTTCGCGTGGCGACTGAAATGGGTTGGGACGGGCGAAGTGTATTGGCTGTAAAGTCCAGCGACCTTCTTATTGTTATAGGTGGGTGTAATGGCACATTAAACGAAATAACCCTTGCATACCTTAATAATATACCTATATGGGTTTTGGAAGATAGCAGCGAAATGATTTGTCGTTTAAAAAATTTTCTATATGAGGGAAAATATATTGATAAACGGAAAAATGTTGAAATCGAGTTTTTTAATTCAGCGCAAAGTATGATTGAAAAACTCAATTCCAAAAATATTTTACAAAACTAGAGGAGAAAGAAATGATATTATCCGTGTCAAGGAGAACGGATATTCCGGGCTGCTATCCAGAATGGTTTATGAATCGGTTGCGTGACAAATATGTTATGACTAGGAATCCGATGAATTTTCATCAGGTTAGCCAGATAAATCTTTCGCCAGATTTTATTGAGTGTATTGTTTTTTGGACTAAAAATGCAGTACCATTTATGGACTATTTAGAGGAATTAAATCGTATGGGATATATGTATATGTTCCAGTACACCATTACCCCATACGATAATACTCTTGAAAAGAATATATCTGATAAAAGCGACATTATAAAAAATGTATTGGAATTATCCGAAAAAATCGAAAAAAAACGAATCGTATGGAGATATGATCCTATTTTACTTAATGATACTTATACTGTAAATCGGCATATTGAACTATTTGAAGAAATGTGTAGTTTGTTATATACGGCAGTAAATCATGTTGTTATTAGCTTTATTGATTTATACCAGAAAAATAGAGGATATAGGTTATACGAATTAAGTACAGATGAAATAACACATCTTGCACAAGCGTTTGGAGAAATAGGCGCAAAGTATAAACTTCCGATAAAGACTTGTTGCGAAAATTATGATTTGACGAAATTTGGAATAACTAAAGGTGCTTGTATTGACAGTGTTCTATTAGAAGAAATCTGTAATCGCCCATTACTATTAAAAAAGGCGACTGGACAAAGAAAAAACTGTCTTTGTGCAGAAAGTGTTGATATAGGTGCTTATCATACCTGTTTGAATGGGTGCATATATTGCTATGCTACCGATTATAAACGACTGAAAACTAAACAAAAGTGTTATGATAAAAATAGTCAAATTCTATGCGACAAATTGGATTTTGGCAAAGATATTATAAAAGTACGCAAAATGAAAAAGTTATAAATTTAGAGGGAGAGGTGGAAAATGAAAGATAAAAGTTTAACGCGTGTTTCAGTCTTTCTTACCAGTCAAATAATCTCCTTATTTGGCTCTGCCATAGTGTCTTATTCTATTGTTTGGTATATAACACTAAAAACATCATCAACAATGGCTCTTGCAATATCTATAGTTTGTACTTATATGCCGCAGATTGTTATTTCTATGTTTTCAGGAACGTGGGGGGATAAATTCAACAAAAAAAATCTAATTATAATAGGCGATACGATTACTGGTATTTCTACATTGATACTAGCAATTTTATTTATAAATGGTTTTGATTCATTATACCTACTATACGGTGCTTGTGCGTTGAGATCGGTTGGTTCAGGAATACAAACACCATTAGAACACGCCTTTTTACCGCTGATTTGCCCTGAAGAAAAATTAACAAAAATAAATGGAATCTATGCTACTGCTTCATCAGCAATCAATATTTTATCTCCTGCTATGGCAGGTGTTTTATTAAATGTAATGGATTTTGGACATACCCTCTTTATTGACTGTATCACAGCACTATTGGCGATTATTGTACTATTAAAGCTAAAATATAAGAACACAATAAGTTCTAACAAGGATACAAGTACACTGTCTGATTTTTTGGAGGGAGTAAAATATTTCAAGCAGCACATTTTCTTAGGAAGATTGATTTTATTTTATTTGCTTTTTTATTTCTTTATGTCAGCACCAGCTTTTTTAACGCCAGTATTGGTAAATCTTAAATTTAGCAGTAGTGTTAATGCTTTGGCAATCAATGAATTTGTATGGTCATTAGGAACTATGTTAGGCGGGATTTTGATTTGTTCTTTTAAAGAGTTTAATAAACTAAAATTCATGGCAATATCAGCATTGCTTTTTGGAGGTTTTATTTGTCTTTTAGGGGCGTCAAATATTTTTAGTATATATATTCTTTTTATGCTATGCTCAGGAATATCTCTTCCTTTGTTCAATACATCAAATACTGTTTTAATACAAGAAAATGTAAAAAAAGAGATGTTAGGACGCGTTTTTGCTAACTTAAATATATTATCTACAATTTCTACGACAATAGGAATTACTGTTTTCGGAATAATAGGTAATACAATTTCCGTTGATATTCTTTTGATTTTAGTTGGAGCATTTATAGCAATATTGTCTATTTGGATATGGAAAATTTATCGTGAAAACAAAGTGTAGCACAAAAAACACTTCGAGCCATCCTGCCCCGAAGTGTTTTTTGTTACGAAATAAATTAGAAATTCAAGAAAAGAGATAGTCTACTATTTATCATGCAAAAAAGGTACTCGCTATAGAGCGTTTACGTTTTCCAAGCAAGTGTTCCGTAAATAAAAATCCCCATCCCTCGTTAATTGAGAGATGGGGATTCACTATTATACAATAATTTCCGGTATTTCTCCGACAAAGTTATAAATGATTCTGACTTCCTGTACTTTCTGTCCGTCAATTTTCTTGACTTCACTCACCAGAATCTTGCTGATGAGTCGGTTCAACACCGCTTCGTCCAGTTCCTCAATGGTTGCATAGCGCCGGATTTCTTTGATGAAGGTGCGGACCTCATTTTCCTGTTCGTCAGAGTGGCGCATCATCAACATCAGGTCTTGCAGGCGCTTCTGGTTGGCTTCCTGCTCCTGTTCCAGCGTTGCTGTCAGCTTCATAAAACGCTGCTCAGTCAGGATTCCTTTCGCCTTATCGGTATATAGGCTCAGGAACATCCCGTCAATTTCCTGATTCCTGCTTTCCAGCCGCTGACATTCCTTCTGTGTCTGGGAAGCATCTAGCAGATACCGCCGTTCCATCCGACTGCTCAGCCGCTGATAAAAAGCATCGGCATCTTTGAATGCAGTCTTTGCCAGTTCCTGAATATCTTTCAGCACAAGGTTATATAAATCTCTGGCTTCAATCTTGTGGCTGGTGCAGGCATTCTTGCCCAGCCGGTTGTAGGTCTAGCAAATATAATACGCCTTATCAATCGGCTCCCGAATCTCGCCGGTAAAACGGTTCTTTCCGGTTCTTCCAACCTTTTCATACCGCACCTGCATGGATTTTCCACAGGTCGCACAGTAAATGATGCCGTGGAACAGATTGTAAAAAGGACAGGAATTGCCTTTCATAATAGTTGGTCTACGGTCAATGATTTCCCGTACCTGCTCCCATTCTTCCGGGGATATGATTGCTTCATGGCAATCCTCGATAATTTCCCAATCCTCACGAGGGATAATGTCATAGGTGTTGGAGCGAATCCCTTTCTGATGTGTCCGGCAGACCAGATGTGCGCCCTTATAAAAAGGGTTTCGCAGGATATGGCTGATTCTTGCACTTCCCCATGAATAGTAATTCACGTCACATTCTGTGTTGCTCTTTACTCTGGTAATCGGGACTTTATCATCCATAAGCTGCTTTGCGATCCGCATACAGCCCCATCCATCCAGCGCCATATCATAGATTTTGCGAATCACCGGCGCAGTTTCCGGGTCAAGGATCAAATGCCCCTTATCCTCCGGGTCACGCATCAAGCCGAGAGGCGGTTGTCCGCCGCAAAATTTTCCCTGTCTGGAACGGGTCATACGCCCTGCCAGCACCTTTTTGGAAATATCCCGGCTGTACATATCGTTCAGGATATTCTTAAAAGGTGTAATGTCCATTTCCTGACGGGTCAGACTGTCCACTCCGTCTGTAATGGCAATATATCGTACATTGTGCTTTGGAAAAAAGATTTCAATATAGCTGCCAGCTTCAATATAATTTCTGCCCAGTCTGGACAGATCTTTGGTGATGACGCAGCCGATCTTTCCCGCCTCAATATCAGCAATCATGCGCTGAAAAGAAGGACGGTTGAAGTTACGGCCTGTATAACCGTCATCTACATAATACTCATACTGGAACATCCCGTTTTTTTCGGCAAAGTCCCGGAGCATAAGTTTCTGGTTGCTGATGCTCATGCTTTCATTATCGCCGCCATCCTCCAGAGAGATACGGCAGTAAAGAGCTGTGATTTTCTGATTAACTTGTTTTTTCCTGCTCATAGTGTTCTTCCATTCATTTCAAAAAATAAGTTCGATTGGAATATTATAACATATACATCCAAATTTTTCTACTTTAACAAGGCGTACCACCATTTCTGATGATACGCCTTTATTATTTATCTAACTTTATCTTCACTAACCTTTGGCAGAGCCTTTCCTGCCTTTTCCTGCTTTCCCTCTGATGTCTTTCTTGCCTCAAATGCATCTGCATTATACTGATACTCCTGTGGTTCAGCGACCATAGGAGAGTATACAATCTCCGCTTCCACTCGCTCAGCTTCTACCCTCTCCGGCTCTGTCTGTTCCTTTGTTTTCGCATTCTCCATATGCTTTTCCTTATCAAGCTGCACATTCATAGCCAGATTATCCAGTTTATCAATCGAAGCATCAAGATGAAGTTCCATTGATACAAGCATCTTTTTCACTGCTTTCATAGGTGCAAGCACCGCCTTTGTAATGGGATGTTTCTGCTCTTTCTGTGAATAATCTACCTCCGGCTTGTCTGCAAAAGTACGAAATGCATTGGCTGCTGTCTGTCCTGCCTCACGAAGTCCTTTTCCAAGCAATGCCGTTTTAGCTATATCCTTATCCGTAGTTCTGATTGCACCTCTTACATTCTCCCGGATATTAAGAAGTTTATTCTTAATTCCTAAGAACTCTGATACTCTGTATAATGCAGCTCTGCCTTTTACCTTTGCTTCATCTACAATACTTTTTGCAGTAAATTTCACCTGTTCTTTCACTTCTAATACCTGTGACTTTATCTGCTCACATCTGGTATTAAGTCGCTCCTGTGCTTCTGACAATGCCTTTTTAGCATTATTGACAAGAGTATCTTCCTGCATTTCTTTGATCTGGTTCTGCATATTGGTGAGTTCTTCCGTCATGGAATCAATCTTTTTCTCCAGTCCATCCACATAGCTGCATATCTCAAATACATCATTTGCCTGCTCTTTCATGGCATTCTTCTTTAATAATTCGAGAAGTTCTCTTATGACCTCCTCGTTGGTAAGTGTTTTTCCTGCTTCTATATCCATTCTGTTTCCTCCATTCTGTAAATGGGGCAGCCTTGGCCGCCCCTGTAACATGATTACTAATTATCGAAAGGGCGTTGCCTCTTTATCCTTCTCTTTATCGGGATTGCCATGATGTTTCTCGGCATTCTCCCTCGCCTTTTCGTTGCTCTTATCCTTTGCTTTCTCATATTCAGAGATAATCTCATTATAAAGTTTTTCCCTGAAATCCTTTGTGACCGGATAGCAGACATCCTGGTAGATTGGCTTGCCCTGCTCGTCCACCTGCTTTGTCTTATAAGAAGGCATTGATACAAAGATTTTCTCTTTGCCCTGCACGATATTGATGTTATTTACGATGAAACTGTTTTCAAAATAAATGCGTGCAAGTCCTTTGATGTTGCTGCCTTCCCTCTCATAAGGTGTCACAGTTACGGAAAACTCCGGCATTTCCTGTGTACGCTCCTGTTTCTGTGTCTCCTCTTTCTCTGGTTCTTTGATTCTTGCATAGGCATCAAGGATATTGGTATAGAGTTCCTCTCGAAACTCTGCTGTGATAGGATTGCACACATCCTTATAGATCACGCCATTGCTTTCATCACGCTCATTGGAGCGGTATCTAGGCATTGATACAAAAAGCTCTCCCTTGTCCTTATTCTCAAGGATTGCAATATTGGTAATCTTAAATGAATCACCGAATACCACTGTTGCAAATCCTTTGATGTTGCTGCCCTCTTTTGCTCTTACTTCGTTTACCTTAATTGAATACTTCATACGCTATTCCTCGCTTTCATTATCTGTATTATTAGTTTCCGGTATGACAAGCTCACACCAAAGCTGTTCTATCTGTTCACAAGACAATCTGCCATTTAGCCAGTTACCAAGTGTAACGACCATTCCGTCCTGCTCATAATAGAGCCAATCCTGTGTTTCGATGTTTCCTTCATACACAACAGTCACATCAAAGTCCGGCATAAAAAGTCTTTCCCCTTCATCCCATACACAGGCAATCCCCTGTCTAAGTGTCAGGTTAAGACTCTCAACATACACAGACCAGCCGCTTATGACTATCTGCATATCATCATCTATCTCTGCAATATCATCTGCTATATCCATAAGCTCTTCCATCTCTGATACAGCTTCTTCCACATCACACAGTCTGTATCTTTTATTCATCCACAACTGCCTCCTTATATCTGCATCTGACCACAAAACGCATAGTACCCTTCTGCGAACAGGTAAAAAGAGTTAATTCTTTTTCCTCTCCCTGTGTCTTGATGCTGTTAGCATAAGGATTTACCACCTCTGTGCCTGTTACTTCATAGATATGAGTCTGTCCGTTTTTGTCGATGATTGTCACATCATCTCCTATGGAAATCTGATTTAGTGGTGTGAAAAATGTGCCATATCTGCTTCCGTTATGACCGCAAAGCACACAGTTTCCACTTTCTCCTATTCCTGCTGTCTCAGGCATGTGACCAATCCCGGCATTAAGGACATCCACACCCGTTCCTTCAATTACCGGATATCTGATATCTATGCTCGGTATCTCAATGATGCCGATAACACCGCCTTCTTTAAGAATGGCTTCATCCTCTTTACTAATGGAGGTTTGCTCTTCCTCCACATCTGTTTCTTCATCGTAATCATCCTCCAATGTCTGCTCAAATTCACTTATGAGCTGTTCTGTCTGTTTTTCTCCTGTTGCCCGCCAGAAAAAAGGGACTGCCATAATGGCAATCCCTGCTGTAATCAGTAGTCCTGCGACCACTTTTCTTATGCTCATATTATTCACTCTCCTATCGTGTTCTGCCCTCTCTGTCGGCTGGATAAGCACCTTTATCCTCTGCCACAATTGCTGCAGATTCCATCCTGTCATCTGTTTCTCTTTCTTCCTCCGGTCCGCTTAAATCTGCATCCACAGCCTTTGCGTTCTCAAGGTCAAGCTGGGCATTCAGTTCACACTGCCTTGCCAGTTTTTCATTCAGTTCCTCACTGTACGCAAATGGCTTGTCATACTCTGCCTTTGATGCTTCAAGGTCATTCTGGTACTGCTCAATCTTCTTTTCTAAGAAATCAATGTTCTCATGGAGTCCATTGAACAGGTTTTCCAGCTTTACCATACTGCCGACAGGACTTGTGGAAAGTTCTGCCTTGTACTCTGTCTTTCCACGAAGCACCATATAATTGATGCCAAGGAAGTTCTTTTCCACAAGCAGTTCAAATCCGTGGAATTTACCGATTGCAGTTGTCTCTCCGGTCTTGCATTTGCTGATTGCTTCAAGCATCATCGTTCCGCCATCCACACGCTCTGTGTAAGCCGCTTTGCCTATGGTAATGGAAAATTCCGGATTATCAATCAGCTCTTTATCCCTTGCTTTTACATCCTCTCTTACATTGGCAAGCTTTTCGGTTGCTGTCTTAATGAGCTTCGGGTACTTAATCATAAAGTTATCCTGCAAGCCATATCTCTGATTGTCATAAGATGCCTTTAAGAGCTTTAATCTCTGGACATCATTGTCAATCTCCATCTTCTCACGAATAAGAGGATTGCCTGTGGCAACCGCCTTAATCTCTGCATAGGAAAGTGTTGCCTCGTCGATATCCTCACAGCTTCGGCTCACAGCCTTACTTGTCATGACCTGACTGATGAATCGCTGCTTATTCTCGACGAGTGACCAGTTGTATGCATCAAAGGTTCCTTTGGTGACATATCTGTAAATTGCAACCTCTTCATTTTCGTTGCCCTGCCTGATGCCTCGTCCTTCCCTCTGTTCAATGGAGCTTGGCTTCCACGGGCAGTCCACATGATGCATTGCAACAAGGTGTGTCTGCACATTTACACCTGTTCCACACTTGTCCGTTGAACCGATAAGAACTTTCTTTTTACCTGTCCTCATCTCCTTGAAAAGTGCGTCCCTCTGTGCATCCGTCTTGGCATCATGGATAAATGCTATCTCATCTGCCGGAATACCATACTGGATAAGTGTTTCCTTCAGATAATCATAAATGGTGAAGTCCTTATCCGGTCCCGGTGTGCCGATGTCCGAAAAAATAAGCTGGCAGCCTATATGACCATCAGCATTTCCTCTCTCATATTCTTTCCAGACATTCTCCGCTACCTTATTGAGCTTTCCATCCGGATTATTCGGTGCATCCTTATCAATCAGTCTTGCATCTGTTCCAAGAAGTCTTGCCTCATGGGTAATCTTTAGGAAGTTATCCACACTTGGATCAACTCCACCACCTCTGATACGCTCTGCCCTCACAACAAAGTCTTCCATAACCTGCTTTACATACCAGTCAGGCTCTGACTCCACTATGATAGGCTTCCCACCACGAAGTGCCGGCACATCAAGGTCAAGCATGTCTGCGGTCTGCACATCTGCTACCTCACGGAAGATATTCATAAGCTCCGGCAGATTCGTAAACTTATTAAATCTGCTCTTAAAACGGAATCCGCTTCCCTCTACAGTAAGCTCAAGTGCTGTTGTCACTTCACCAAAGTTTGCTGCCCATGAATCAAAGTGATAAATCCCCATCTCTTCAAGTGCCGCTTTCTGTAAGTAAAGCTGCATGACATACATCTCACACATGGTATTGGATATTGGTGTACCTGTTGCAAATACAATGCCTCTGCCATCATTTATCTCTGATAGATACTGGCATTTAAGCTGCATATCCGTTGACTTCTTAGCTCCGCTGCTGCTGATACCTGACACATTATTCATCTTGGAAAAAATTGCAAGGTTCTTAAAATTATGTGCCTCGTCTACCATGATAGAATCTACACCAAGCTCCTCAAAGGTAATGAGGTCATCCTTCCTGCTCTCATCAGATAGAGATTTCAGCTGTTCCTCCAGCTTTTTCTTCTGGCTTTCCATCTGTTTTACAGTCCATCTTTCTCCATTACGCTCCTTCATCTCATCAATCGCATAGCTGATTTCATCAATCTGCTCGTTAAGCATCCGCTCCTTTCTCTCTGCGGAGATTGGGATTTTCTCAAACTGCGAGTGTGACATGATAATACAGTCATAGTCACCTGTTGCAATCCTTGATACAAACTGCTTTCTACGGCTCTTTTCAAAATCACGCTCTGTGGCAACTAAGATATTTGCTGACGGATAAAGCCTTAAAAACTCTGATGCAGTCTGCCCGATAAGTGGCTTTGGAACAACCATGATTGTCTTATTGGCAAGTCCAAGTCTCTTCTGCTCCATGCAGGCAGCCATCATCTCAAAGGACTTTCCGGCACCGACACAGTGTGCAAGCAGTGTGTTTCCTCCGAGAAGGATTCTTGCCACCGCATTCTTCTGATGAGGCTTTAGCTCAATCGCCGGATTCATTCCCGGAAACTGTAAGTGGCTTCCGTCATACTCACGCAGGCGGATATTATTGAATGTCTCGTTATAATACTCCACATATTTCTGTCTGCGTTCCGGCTCTGAAAACAGCCATTCCTTGAACTTTTCCTTGATCATGTTCTGTTTTTCCCTTGCAAGCATTGTCTCATTCTTATTGACTTCATAATGATATTTGCCATCTCCGTCATCAATCCTGTCCCTGACTGTTACAGTTTTAAGATTCAGCGTATCCTCAAAAATAGAATAAGCATCCATGCGGCTTGTACCATAGGTCTTAGTAGCTGCCACTGAATGCTTATCCATGCTCTTATTCTCGATGAACCATTCCATGCTCATCTTATTTAAGTGTACCTGAATGCCTGTATTGTAAAACTGGCTTCTGACTGCCCTTGCTCTTCTTGGTGTATTGAGAAGCTCATAGATAAACTGCTCATAATCAAGCGGCTCAATCCATGTCGTGCCAATCTTTACATCAATATCCGAGGCTTCAATCCACTCCGGCTGCACCTTTTCAAGTGCTGCCACATTGCCTGCAAATCTTTCTGCCTGTGGATTGTCTGTATCCGCTGCCATAGCCTTTGCTACACGAAGCTTGTCTCTCACATTTCCGGAAAGATACTCGTCTGCTGTCTCCCAGCCGATATCGGGATTGTTCTCGTTGTAGCGGTCGGGATTAAGGAAAATCAGTCCATCCAGTTCTTCCACAAGAACTGCCCTTCTAAGCTCTGCCAAAGCATCGTCACTTAGAGTTATCTCATCCACTGTCTGTCCGGACTTTTCTGCAAGTTCTTCCTTTGCATTTGTAATATCCGGCTCATAGATAGAAAGCATATAGGCAAGATTTACATATCCAAATTCATTGACGGATACATTTAATGCTTCCACAGCAGTCTCAACCCTGTCTATGACAGTCTTTGCCTTAATCGTCTGCTTATAAAACATATCCGCTTTTTTCACCTCCCCGTCTTCATTTACTTCTTCAAGACTACAAAGAAGTGGGTAATCGCTGTCATCTCGAAATGCTATTCTGTTTGCTTTTGAAGTAATGGCTCCATACTGCTTTACGAAGGCATCATATTTTACATTAAGAAGTCTCTGCTTATCAGAAAGCTCCTCCTCGCTGCAGCCATCCATCTGGATATCAATCAGATCTCTTGTTATCTGTCTGATTTTATCAAGGCTTCTGATTCGCTCCTCGGCAGTCTGTGATACTTCTTTTCTTACCATCTCGGAATTTTCCCTGTAATAGAGCTTTCCTTCAAAAAATGTGTAAGTGTAGTTTCTCACATCCGGATCAGCAGGTATAACCTCCTCTGTCTGCTCCGCCTCATCTGACACTCTCTCAAAATCTGTAATCTGTGCTTTGATATTACTGATAGCTTTGTTTAATGCTTCATACATATTGAAGTTCTCGTCATTATTCACACAGACTGTATATCTGCTGTCCTGTCCATAAATCCTTGTATCATATTCCATAGACCCAAGCATCATTTCAGGATGTTCTGCAAAGTAAGAATTGACCGCTATGCCGTTTTCTGTCATACCAAGGTGCACCCAATCCGGCTCAATATCAATCTTTCGCTCCCTCTTCTGCAGAAACAGAATGTCTGTTGTCACCTCTGCTCCCGCATTTGTCTTGAATGCAGTATTAGGAAGCCTTACCGCTCCCACAAGCTCAGCCCTCTCTGCAAGGTACTTTCTGATGGTAGGATTGGCTTTATCAAGTGTTCCTTTCGTGGTAATCACCGCAACCATGCCTCCCGGTCTCACCTGATCGAGTGCTTTTGCCATGAAATAATCATGAATACGGAAATTATATTTGTTGTACTTTGGATCAAATACCTTGTAATCACCAAATGGCACATTTCCAACAACCACATCAAAGAAGTTATCCGGATATGTGGTATTCTCAAATCCTGTGATACTGATATTGGCATTCTGATAAAGCTGCTTTGCAATTCTTCCTGAAATGCTGTCAAGCTCCACCCCATACAGCTTACTTCTCTGCATAGGCGCCGGCATACTTCCAAAGAAGTTACCGATACCCATAGATGGCTCTAATACATTGCCGCCTCTGAAACCAAACTGGACAAGTGCCGAGTTCATGCACATGGCAATCTCCGGTGAAGTGTAAAAGGCATTGTTTACTGTTGCCCTAGCTGCACCGTATTCCTCATCAGATAAAAGGTCTTTCAGCTCTGCATATTCTTTGCTCCAGCCTGCGTTTTCCTCATCAAATGCCTGTGACAGTCCGCCCCATCCGACAAACTTCGACAGAACTTTCTGTTCCTCCGGTGTGGCAAGCCTGTTTTCTGATTCAATCTGCTTTAAAGTACGGATTGCATCCATATTCCACTGGTATCTGGTCTTGGGACCGCCTTTTTCCATTTCCCAGAGATTATAGTGGAAGTTGTGCTTCGTCTGCCCGGCAACATTCTTCTCATTTTCAAGACTTTCTACTTGCTGTACTGGTTCCTGCTTTGGTGTAAAATCTACAGTTTCCTGTGATTCTGTATCAGCCTGAATATCATCCACAGATACTGATACCACATCATCTGAAACTACATGTCCATTCTCATCAATCTTGGTTTCCCAGCCATTCGCTATTGCTCTTTTCCTGGTTTCAAGACGATTGGCTTTTACACTATCCTCGATATCAAAGAATCTCTTA
>OWIC01000781.1_pt1 | contig 12725 bp, 9 predicted proteins | sample 1732791 | NCBI WGS metagenome assembly OWIC01 (sample SAMN05065754, study PRJEB22554) | human gut metagenome | biome: ENVO:2100002; feature: ENVO:00000062; material: ENVO:00002003 | host: Homo sapiens | place: USA
CGTGGGCTCGGAGATGTGTATAAGAGACAGCCTATATGTATATTTTCTATAAAATAAAAAGGAAGCCGGACGCATCCAACTCCCTTAGGCATAGTCCGCAGACGTCCGCCGCAATTCTGTAATATATTATGCCATAATGAAAACTTTTATGCAATAGCACTTTTGAATTTTCCACAAATATTTTTGAATTCTCTACAAATACTTTTTCAATAAATTCAACTTCGTTCTGGTATCTGTATACACAACTGTGTTGAAAATGGACGTAGAAACTTTTCCCCTAAGTTCTTCACAGTCCTTTTCAAACAAACGAATAAATGCCATAATTTTCTTCTTTTGACACTCTAATAGTTTCATCATAAAGCTTATAAGAATCACATAATCAACAATAGACTCAAATGTAATATTATTAATTCCTGTCTCTGCACTTATACACTTAGCAATTCTCAAGCTTACCTTACCCGTTTTAAATCTAGCATCAAAAATCGTATTATTGTGTGCTACAGCATTTCTTAAATCCTTTAAGGCATATACGATCAATGGTAACAATTTACCATCTCGGTCATAAGCAACCTTTATGCCTACGCTCTTAGAAATTTTTTTCCTGGTATTTTGGTCAAGACAACCTACAAATGTACCAAATTCACCAAGACTAATTAATTCAAAAATTGCCCATATAGGAAGCGGCTGATCCTTGTCATAATAATGATTCACTATAAACCTCTTACCATAATCTCGGGAAATAAGACTATATACTTTATTTCTAAGATTCATTCTTTTATTGATTGCTTTTTTATAATCATTACTACCTATCGGATAGGCTTTGTAATCCGTTAACAATTTCGCATATATATTCGCAAATCTTTTACTTTCAGCATCTTCCAAAATAACTTCCAAAACATAGTTTTTAAATGCAGTTTCCAAAAACATTATCTCCGGATAAAACATTGTCTTAATCGCCATATCAAAGTCATAGATTGCCTGCACCTCATCAAAGGAATTGAATGCATATGTATTCGCTGGATTATTATGAAAACGATATCCTTTATATCCATGGAAATAACCCATATATCTAAGTTTTTTCTTATCACTACTTCCAGAAATACTCAATCCTTTTTCATCTCGCATATATGCCATCAGCGCATTAATACTTTTAGGTTTCTTTTTCATTGACACCATACTCCTTTTACTGTAGCCTTCTCAACAATAATTTTAATGGTAATTTCCATCAAATGTCAACAGCAAATACTCTCTTTCTCTCCATCTATCCATCTCATTGTTACTGTTCCCCCTAACAGTGTGACCAGTAACTCTCTTCTAGGCGGATTCCCACCCCGCTGGGCGGATCTTACGGCCCGAACTCAAAAAAGCCACCCCAGGCATAACACCCGGTGTGGCTTTAAATCATGTATTATGAAATTATGTGAATCACCTAATGTGAATCAACACTGCTATATTGCAGAACAAATCTACTCGCAAAGCTTAGAAAACTCATCCGCAACAAACTGAACCTTGGTTCCGATAATAACCTGAACAGAATTCTTGCCAGGCTTCATAACGCCTGCAACACCTGCAGATTTAATCTTCTTGTCATCAACCTGAGTGATATCCTTAACCTCAAGTCTGAGTCTTGTGATGCAGTTGTCAATGCTTGCAATATTGTCTTTGCCACCGCAGCCCTCAAGAATAGTCTTAGCTACTGCTGTGTAGTCATTGTTAGTAAGCACTGCCTTCTTCTCTGCCTCGACATCATCGTCCTCTCTACCAGGGGTCTTAAGATCCCATTTCTTGATAGCGAAATAGAATACAATGTAGAATACGATAAAAGCTGCGATTCCAAGAGGAATGATGAGCCATGTCTTTGCTGCAGCCGGAAGTGAAGATGAGAATAATAAATCCATCGCACCGGCTGAGAATGAGAAGCCTGCTCTAAATCCAAGAGCTACTGTAATCATTGTGAAAATACCATAAAGTAAAGCATAAATCACATAGAGAACAGGAGCAAGGAACATAAATGCAAACTCGAAAGGCTCTGTAACACCACAGATGAATGCACAGATAGCTGCAGAAGCAAGGATACCGATGGCAGCCTTTTTCTTAGCAGTCTTTGCACACTTAACCATAGCAAGTGCTGCACCAGGAATACCAAACATCATACATGGGAAGAAACCTGACATGTACATTCCGAGGCTCCATGAAACATCCTTTGATGTCTCGCCTGCCCAGAAATGTTTGAGGTCTCCAAGTCCGATAGTATCGAACCAGAATACATTGTTTAATGCGTGGTGTAATCCTGTAGGGATTAACAGACGGTTCAGGAATGCATAGATACCTGCGCCGACTACATCAAGACCAACGATTGCTTTACCGATAGATACAAGAGCACCGAAAAGTAATGGCCATACAAACAGTAATACTACAGATGCAAGGATTGAAACAACACCTGCGATAATTGCTACGCAACGCTTGCCACTGAAGAATGACAGCCAGTCAGGAAGCTTTGTATCCTTAAATCTGTTGTAACACAAAGCACCAATAATACCGGCTAAGATACCGATAAATGGGTTTTCAATCTTGTCGAATGCAAGTGTCTTTGTAGCGCTGTCAGCGATAGATGGCATGATTGTTGTAACAAAGCCTGTAGACAGGAGTGTTGTCATCATCAGCCATGAAGCTAAAGCTGCAATACCGCCGGTACCGTCGTTCTTTTCCGACATACCGACACCAACGCCGATTACAAAAAGGATGGCCATGTTATCAATCAAAGCGCCCCCTGCTTTAACTAAAAACAGACCTATTAAATTACGCACTCCCTCGATGTCACCACCCTGCATGGTTGCAGGACATAAAAAATATCCAATACCCATGAGGATACCACAGATAGGAAGTACTGCTACGGGAAGCATTAAAGCTTTACCCAATTTTTGAAGAAATTTCATAGATTTCCCCTCCTTTACATTATATATATACTAAACTGGAGATACTCCAATAAAGTTCTTTATTATACAAATCTACGCAAGACTTAAAATCTCATCACCGGCGGATACATCACCCTCCTTGAGCATCTCTATCTTGCTATAATCAGCAGTGTTGCCAATTAAAACCGGAGTGATGACATTAAGATCTGCTGCCTTAATCTGCTCCAGGTCAGCCTCCATCAAAAGGTCGCCCTTCTTCACCTGATCACCAACAGAAATATGTGATGTAAAAGGATCACCCTTTAGTATCACTGTATCAAGACCAATGTGCAAAAGCAGCTCGACTCCCTGAGTGGTCGTCATGGTAAAAGCATGCAGCGTATCAAATACAGCTGTCACCTCACCATCTGCCGGAGCATAAAACCTGCCCTCAGAAGGAATCACGGCCACGCCGTCTCCCAATATCTTCTCAGAAAAGGTAGGATCCGGAACCTCTGTAATAGGAACCACTCTGCCGTTGCACGGAGAACAGATCACCTTTCCCTTTGACTTATTCTTAAAAAAACCTAACATGATATCTCCTTTCCGTCGATATACACACTCACAATATCCAAATCATCATTGAGAAGCACAAAATCTGCTCTCTTTCCTGCAGAAATGCTGCCTGCTTCATCATAGATGCCAATCTCCTTAGCCGGATTGGCTGTAGCACACATAATTGCCTCCTCAAGCGGAATACCTGCCTGCCTTACTGTGAAACGCATACAATCCATCAGATTGGTTGCCGAGCCGGCAATTGTCCCATCATGGAGTGTGGCAAGCGGACCTCTGACCGTCACTGCCTGTCCACCGAGTGTATACTCGCCATCCTCAAGCCCTGTGGCTCTCATGCTGTCACTTATTAAAATCATGCGCTTCGCACCAAACATGGCAAATGTCGCCCTGATAACCGACGGGTGAATATGCACTCCGTCACAAATGAGCTCTGCATGACACTTTTCTGAATCTCTCACAGCCCCGATAACTCCGGGATTCCTGTGATGAAGCGGTGGCATCGCATTATACAAATGTGTAGCATGGCTTGCACCATGCTCAATAGCCTCTACTGCGGTGTCATAATCAGCCGCTGTGTGTGCTATTGAAACCACAACACTTCCTCTTACCCTGTCTATAAAATCAATCGCGCCCGGCTCCTCCGGAGCAATATCTACAAGCTTTATCAAGCCATGTGCCGCATCCTGAAGCTCACAGAAATAATCATAATCACATCGCATGATATTCTCTGCCGCCTGTGCGCCCTTTTTAGAAGGACTGATAAAAGGGCCCTCCATATTGATACCTACAAGATGTGCACCACCATGATAATTATAATCACCGGCATTTTTCATGACGCTCAAAAGCTCATCCCTTTGAATGGTCATAGTAGCCGGACACACACTCGTCACTCCGACAGAAGCCTCGTATGCTGTAATCACATCAAGCGCCTCTGTGGTGCCGTCACACATATCAGCTCCCTTGCATCCATGAAAATGAATATCCACAAGACCCGGTATCATGATAAGACCTGATGCATCTCTAATCTCCTGCGGTGCGCTATCATTAACCGCGTCCGTGTCAGCTGTTCTCTCCAAAACGCTGTCAAAACGGCCATCCTTAACAACAACATCACCTTGCATAAAGCTGCCATCCTCTGTAAATACCCTTGCATTTTTTATTATCATATACATGCACCTTCTCAACTAAAAAACATTTACAGGCTGCTCAGTGCAGCCTCATCCGCTACAAGCGTAACATCATTGTGCAGCTGCAATACAGAAGCCGGCACCTGTGGTGTAATCGGTCCAAAGAACGCCTTGTGCACAATCTCTGCCTTATCCTCACCACTTGCAATAATAAGAATCTTCTTAGCCTGCATGATGGTCTTGATGCCCATTGTATAAGCCTGCTTGGGAACATCATCAGCCGATGCAAAGAAGCGCTTATTAGCCTCAATAGTAGACTCTGTCAGATCCACACAGTGTACCTGCTTGTCAAAAGACTCGCCCGGCTCATTAAAACCGATATGACCATTGTGCCCGATACCAAGAAGCTGTAAATCAACACCGCCAAGAGACTGAATCAGCTCTGTATAGCGCTTGCACTCCTTCTGTGAATCCGGCTCCATGCCGTTTGGCAGGTGAGTATTCTCAACCGGAATATTCACATGATCAAACAAATTCTGATGCATAAAATAATAGTAGCTCTGGTCATTCTCACGGCTTAGTCCCTTGTACTCATCAAGGTTCACCGTCATAACCTCTGAGAAGTCCAAATCCCCCTTCTTGAACCACTCAACGAGCTGCTTATACAAACCGATAGGTGTAGAGCCTGTAGCCAGTCCCAATACACAATTAGGCTTCATAATCACCTGTGCCGATACGATATTTGCAGCTTTTCTGCTCATATCTGCATAATCTTTAGCATGATATATTCTCATGAAAAATCCCCCCAATTCGTAAAATATAAATATACCCAATACTATCTGCACAACCTTCAAATGTGCTGTTTGATTACATATATGCATTTTACCTTATATAGGACATTTTGTCCAGTACTTTTTGTTACTTTTTGTATATTTTATAAAAAAAGCATTAAATTTTAATGCGGTGAAGTGGTAAAATTGCATAAAAACCGTTTATTGAACAATAACCCTTATAGCATCATCTCCAAGAGTAAAAAATAATCCAATAGACTTGTTAACCATCGTTCTTTCATACTCTTTTTGAGAACACTTAGCTATTTCTTGACCTATTGATTAAATCCTTGCTTTTCACCGACTGTTTTCTGTGTAAATTCTTTTTGTCTCATTCCCTTTTACCTCTCTTCAAATTTGACTGATTTATCAAACCAGCTATCATTAGCTAATCTATTCAGTTCTTCTCCGCTTATAAGATAATCCTGCAATTCTCTCTTAATCCGCTCCGCAATACACTCCATAGTCTCTCTTATAGGTTGTGCAATTGTGTTAATGTCAAAATATTTAAGTTCTTCATCTGATAGCTTAGAAAATAAGTCATCTTGTCCATCATTCAACAATCTGCCCAACACAATTCCCGGATCTCTTTCTATCTTTTTTGCAAATATTTTAAATCGCCTATTTTGTGCTTGATAGCATTGTAAGCCGATAAGCACAAAAGAAACCACCGCAGGAATTTAGCTTAGTTAAAGCGTTAAATTCTGCAGTGGTTTTAATTATGCAGTCTTTTTAATTTCTATATCCATAATACCAATACCAATATAGCGCATTCACCAGATTTTTTAATTCCTCAGATGAATTTCCGCTATTAATGACCTTCTGTGAATAGCTGAACGGACCATAGTCCAACTCGAAAATACAGGCCTTATTCTTTCCGGTGACTTTGCATGCATAATTACTATTCAGGTTGCGTGCCATTATTCCGTTTATATCTACACAATACACCCCATCTGAAGCCTTTTTAGGTGTCAGACTGACTTCATTGCCATCTGCATTAACATAGCTGAACTTGTAATTGTTTATATCACAGCCTTCGTTCACCATAAAATAATGTCTTACTGTCATCTCAGACTTACATATCAGAGAGCTTCCGTAATATGTCAGTCCATTACTCTGACTATTGGCACTATCTGTTTTAATAACAGCCTTATATGCAGCAAAATCAGCTGCTGCTACAGCTTTATCTGTATCGCTCAAACCAGCATTTGCCGGCTTATCAGTGTTATATTTAAAGAAGTTCTGCGCTGCTGTTCCATAGTTTAAGAGTGCCTTCACCAGCTTAATGGTTTCTTCCGGATACTCGTTTGATTTTGACAGGAGCTCGGTGGCATATTCTTTTACACTGTATGAATACTCTTCCTCGGTCTTGTTATCAATCACTATTCTTGTCTCGATGGTATCAGACATCTGTGCCGCATTCACCGGACATGAGAACTTGTATAAAGTTTTACCGTTCTCATTTACCTCAGCGGCGTCACTCGCATTAAGCTTATATGTCTGACCACCGATTTTAAATTCCAGATAAGCATCATGCTCAAATACCGAATCAGACATTTCCATGTAATAGTTTACATCGATGTTGTCTTTAAGGGTTATGCTTCTGCCATACAAGCTGACCTCAGGACTCTTTGAAGCGTATTCGGCTGTAAATGTAAAGCTCTTTGCACTTCCTGTAGCATTTAATGTTACCGCTGCTTTGTCTGTAGTCCATGTCATTTGATTTATCGCATACGCTGTAATACCATTTTGAATGCCCGAAATACTTGGTGGATAAGAAGCATTGTCCGCTGTTATTTCAAACTCTGTCTTTCCTGAATCCAAATTTTTCTGAATCCTGTCTGAGTATGCTTTTGCCCACTTTGCGGCATCTCCTGTCCTTACAAAATAATTGTCGGCAAGGCTTTTTGAACGCGTTTTATAATCATCTGTGGTATAAATTTTGCTATGTCCCGGATGTGCTATGGCCATCAGCTCATCCGTCAGCCCAAAATACAAATGTCTCTGGTCAAAGCTATACCAGTTATCGCTGCTGTCATCCCAGGTGCAGTCCGTCTGATACCACTGTCCGTCCAGCTTCATTGCATTCCAGGTGTGTCCATCATAGGTATCCCTTGTCTCGCTGTTTTCTATTCCTGCTGCAGTAAGGAGCTTTGCATATGCACTCTCATACGACTGACATGTGCCAAGTTCTCTGGTCAGCGCACTCTCAGCCGAAGACCATTTCAGGGTTTTATCATACTCAAGCTGTTCAAGCAGCCAGTCATGCAGCCACAGTGCTTTTGCATACTCTGAGCCATCCGTCTTGCTGTTGCACTCAGCTACTGCAGACCGGACAATCGAGTCAACACTCGGATATTTATCATCCGATACACTTATATTGAAATTCAGTCGCAGATAGTATAAATTTGCTGCTTTATCCATCACATAAAACCTAAAGTTATAGGTACCTGTAGCAGTCATGGTAAATGTATAATCGTTTGAAGCACACTCTGATGTATAATTCAGCCACTCACCGCGGCTTGGATCCGCTACTGATTCGAATGCCCATTGATTTGGGTCCGAATAGCTCGGTGCATCCATTCTGAATTTATAGTTTCCTGATCCGCCTGTTGCAGAAACATGGAATGTGGTCGGCTGTCCCAGTACAGGATCATTCCATTCTGCTTTTAGTGTCACAGCACCTGACGTGGTCTCCTCGCTATGCGCATATGTAGTCGACTCATCCCATGATTTTTCAGTCATAGGATACTGCGCGTTAAACTCAGCAGACGTATAGTCCAGATAATGGTTGCCTGCCACCTCCCATGATTCGCGGGTATGATCACTAAAGTCAGCTTCTGATTTCAACAGAAACTCATTATAGGTGGCTGTATCCTGTCCATCCCAGGTACAGTCCACGTTATAGTATTTGCTGCCGATTCGCACTATATTCCACGCATGCGGTCCTCCATTTCCGGTACCACTGATAATTCTGACCGACAGCCCTGCTTCCTTGCACAGTCTGTAGAAAAGCACAGCATATCCCTGACAGACAGCTTTTCCGGTGCAAAGAGCGCCATAAGCTGTATATATCTGCTCCTCGGTTGAATTGAATGCATAATCGACATGATTGCAGATATAATCATGAATCTTTGTAATCTTTTTGGCTTCGCTGAGACCATTAAGCTGCAGTTTTGCCATTGCCGCAGCCACAGCCTCTGTCAGCTTTGCTTCCTGTTCCGCATTAGAATGATATGCCATGGTATATTTTATATACCCTGCAGTACTGTATGAAACATTACAGCCTGCATATCCATACAAAAGTGCATCCCCCTCCTGTCCGGTAGAGCTATCGTCGCACTTCATTGCATCATATAATAAATCCCAATATAGCCCATCTTTGTGTGAAGTAAACCAGGATGCAGGGAAATTCAAGGTTATTTCCGTTTCTCTGCTAACCATCTGCTTTCTGAGATATGAAACGGCACTGTCATAATCCGAAAAATACTGTCCTGTGGATGACCCAAAGAGCTGCTCTCCATCTGCAGACTCCTTATCTGAGCTTTCGGAGTCAAGCTTCCTCTTTAAATCATCAATACTGATAACATCCTCATACAGTGGATTTACCGCATAGATAGTATTTTCCTCCGGTTTCGTGACCTCTGATTGGTTGCTCTCAGATTGGTTACTCGAAACTTTGACGCTTTCCATTGTCGTTACTTCACTTGCCTCTACAATAGTTGATGGAACCATTGTAATCAACATAATGAATGTTAAAACAAAGCTAATTAGTCTTTTGTTCATACGTTGTTCCTCCCGACTTCTGCCATTATAAAACAGCATCGCATTGTTTCAGTTTATTGATAACTTATAGTTCCATATTACTATTTTATTATGCATGTTGCAATAATTTAATTAACAATTATTGGGTTTCCTTAGCCTGTGTATCATTTCTTTCTATCTCATTGATTATTTCATGTGATCATATTATAGATCTACTTATCGAAAATGATGCACAACAAACGATAAGCTTGTTAAACCGATAAGCACAAAAGAAACCACCGCAGGAATTTAGCTTAGTTAAAGCGTTAAATTCTGCAGTGGTTTTAATTATGCAGTCTTTTTAATTTCTATATCCATAATACCAATACCAATATAGCGCATTCACCAGATTTTTTAATTCCTCAGATGAATTTCCGCTATTAATGACCTTCTGTGAATAGCTGAACGGACCATAGTCCAACTCGAAAATACAGGCCTTATTCTTTCCGGTGACTTTGCATGCATAATTACTATTCAGGTTGCGTGCCATTATTCCGTTTATATCTACACAATACACCCCATCTGAAGCCTTTTTAGGTGTCAGACTGACTTCATTGCCATCTGCATTAACATAGCTGAACTTGTAATTGTTTATATCACAGCCTTCGTTCACCATAAAATAATGTCTTACTGTCATCTCAGACTTACATATCAGAGAGCTTCCGTAATATGTCAGTCCATTACTCTGACTATTGGCACTATCTGTTTTAATAACAGCCTTATATGCAGCAAAATCAGCTGCTGCTACAGCTTTATCTGTATCGCTCAAACCAGCATTTGCCGGCTTATCAGTGTTATATTTAAAGAAGTTCTGCGCTGCTGTTCCATAGTTTAAGAGTGCCTTCACCAGCTTAATGGTTTCTTCCGGATACTCGTTTGATTTTGACAGGAGCTCAGTGGCATATTCTTTTACACTGTAAGTGTATTCATTTCCACTATTACCATCCACCACCATTTTAGCTTTAACCGTATCTGACATCTGTGCAGCATTTAGCGGACATGCAAACTTATATATAACCTTTCCGTTTTTCTCAACAGGGATTGCATCGTTTACGCTGACCTTATATGGCTGGCTATTATTCACCGTAAACTCCATATATGCGTTGCTGTTTGATTTGATACTTTCAGGAAGCTCCATATAGTAGTTCATATCAATATTATCTTTTAAAGTAAGGCTCCTGCCAACAAGCTTCTCAGAATCTTTTTCTACATTATTGGCAGTAAATGCTTTAATACAGAAATTACCACGCGTATTCTGATAATTCCAACTGCGGGAATATGCCAACCCTGTCCCATAGAAATAATAGCTTGCCGTATTATCACTTGACGCATGATTCTCCCACACCATTTCATTATTATAATTTACATCACCGGTCATCGCTGCCTCAATGTCAATGGCAGGTGTATCAGTAGTCACTACAACCGAATAGCTTGTCCCAGGCTTCAGATTAACCGCTGCTTTAAGTGGAATGGTATATACTCCGGCATAGGTTGTCTGCCCTGTAGTGGTAGCAGTCTCCTGCTTTGTTCCGCTGGTTGGCTTTGTCTTATCCTTTAAATCTGTATAAATCTCTATTGTATAATTCACATTTGTTTTAGATGTAATAGACAGGGAAACTGCTTTTAAGTCCTCAGAAGATACTCCCTGTTTTGCCTGAGTAGTAAAAACATTGGCCAATTTTCTGTAACCGCTTTGATGGGCTACATTTAATCCTCCATCAACCTGATAATTGTTATCATATCCATCATTAGCATAAAAATCAAACACCCAAGCCGTATCGGATAAAGAAAACGTTTCATATGACATCCAGAAATAACTCTGATTATAATATGAACCGGTTCCGTCTCCCCAACTATTACGAATAAGCCATGCACCATCTTTTTCAGGTTTAACACCATCTCTGAAATTATCTTTAGAATAGTTATCATCCCATCCAACAACCATTACCGCATGACCTGCTCTGTTATTTGTTTTATCATTATAACTGTTATTTATGTAATGATATCCGGTATCATTATGACTATACATAATTCCCACTGCACCATATTTTTTTATGGCTTTTTTCACATCTGATGCATTTTCCTTGATATTAATCATGTATGTATTTTCCAGATGTGCCTTGTCCTTTGAATATGCATATTCATCAGATAAACCTGTATTAAGAAAAGTATCAATAGTGCTTGCTGTATATCCGTTGTTTGCCACCTTACTATATGGTACATCACTCTCGCTTACCGGACCACACCACTGTCCCATTCTGCGTGCCGCCATCAAATAGTTGCCACCACGATTGAGATAACCATACTGAACACTTGTATTATTCATATAGTACTTTGCATAGTCCCCAACTGTTCCACCAATCGGATCTAGCAGCGAATTATATGCATAATATGCCAGATGCAGTTCACTAAGATCTATATTTTTATCAAACGCACCATCATTAATCAGATCAAACTCTGCAAGACCTATTGACGAAAATGTCCAACATGTGCCAAGAGGATTTTGATTACGAACAGGCGGATATTTCGCCTTGATATCGCTGACTCCATTTGCCGGATACCTGCTCTCTATAGTTTCATCTGCAGAATATCCCCAATCATCAGAATACGGCACCGCCTCATCCGGTTCATACACCGGTGTATTATAATCCAAATCACTCAGAATATATCCACTGGTAATGCTATTTCCTACAATTGGCTGTTGTTCAGCTTCAACGCCTTGTCCTGCTGACACCGGAACAGCCGCACCTAATATCATAGCTGCACTTAACACTACTGATAAAAATTTTTTTGTCTTCATTTGCCTTTCTCCATTAAAATAATCCGCTACACTTATATCTAGTATAGCGGATTACCATGTAAAATACCATTACAATGTATCGTTCTCCATTGTATTAACTCCTCTTACGTTTCTTCTTCAAATGTAGGTAAAACCACAACTGACGTCACATTAGTCAATCGGTATAATTGGAAGCTCTATCACTCCGTTATCAGATTTCGGTTCATTATTATTATTCATTCCTGAATTGTTTATTTCAGATTTTTTATCAATCTTATCACCTGTTTTATTTACATCGTCTGAAGTGTCTTCTGATTCATCATTTTTCATTATATCAGTCTCATATGAATCCCTGGAATCATTATTATCGGTGTTTTCTGATGAGCTCTTTGTATCACCAGATTTGTCCTTATCATCGACTACTGTTGCTTTGTCTTTTGAGGAATCTGATGAATTCTTATCCACATTACCAGTCTCTGTATTTTCTGTATCCAATATCATCTCTGTAGCTGATACTGCCTCTGTGGCTATTTCTGAGCTTGTTTTATTTTCAAGCGCTATATTCTTTGCAGACAGTGCTGCAACTGTAATTGCTACGCCAAAAATCAATATCACTATTGTGCTAACCATTTTTTTGTTAAAATTAAATTTCATTTTCTATATCCTAGTATAATTATGGCTGTCTCTTATACACATCTGACGCTGCCGACGATAA
>OWIC01000791.1_pt1 | contig 12504 bp, 9 predicted proteins | sample 1732791 | NCBI WGS metagenome assembly OWIC01 (sample SAMN05065754, study PRJEB22554) | human gut metagenome | biome: ENVO:2100002; feature: ENVO:00000062; material: ENVO:00002003 | host: Homo sapiens | place: USA
GAGCCTTATCGTCGGCAGCGTCAGATGTGTATAAGAGACAGTTTCATGACAGACAGATTGTACCATGAAAACGTCTACACCCACAAAGAGGCCTGCTGTGTGGCCACGAACTTCAGCGTTGTTTCCCTAGGATTTTTCGCACTGCTCGTTACGATCACGGATACCCAGTATATGTACGGTAAAGTCGTGATCTCCTCCCTGGTCATCGTGTTTATCCTGGCGGCTATTGTGATTCGGATCCCTCCGCTGTCCAGAAAGAAAGACCGGTATTACAACGGGGTGGAGCAGACCGCCGCCATGCGGAAGTCCAGCAAGTATTCCAAGGATACGATGAAGAAGGCGGTCGCGGCTTCCACCACCAAGGTGTCTCAGACTCCGTATTCCATCTTTGTTACATCCATTCCCGGCGTGCTGTCCTTCACGGTCAAGATCGTGACCTTTGTGCAGGCGCTGGCCACCATCGCGCTTTTCATCAGCAACTACACCCCCTTCTTCGATTGGATCGGTATGCCCATGGTCCCGTATCTGGAGCTGTGCCAGATGCCCGACGCCGCGGCGATCGCGCCCGCTACCCTGGTGGGTATCGCGGAAATCGCCCTGCCCGTGATGACCATCGCCGGTATGAACATTGCTCCGATGAGTATTTTCTTTGTTATCGTGCTGTCTACCGTGCAGATCATCTTCTTTACGGAGAGCGCGAACGCAATGATGCAGAGCGATCTGAATCTGAAGTTCCCGGAGCTGGTCCTGATTTTCCTGATCCGTACTCTGATCGCCATTCCGATCGTAGCGGTATTCGCCCACGTTCTGTTTTAAACGGTTTGCGTAAATTTTGACTTGAAAGAGGTGTTTCCTATGAACAAAGCCCTGAGTGGGATCCGGGTTCTGGACTTTACCCAGGTGTTAGCTGGGCCTTTCTGCACCATGAACCTGGCGGATTTTGGCGCCGAAGTCATTAAAATCGAGAAGCCTGGAACAGGTGATGGAAGCCGGATCTTTGGCCCGTTTATCAACGGACAGAGCGGATATTATACCCTGGTGAACCGCGGCAAGAAAGGTGTTGCGATCGACCTGAAGAAGGGCAGGGACATCATCTACGAAATGGTCAGAAACTGCGACATCGTGGTGGAGAACTTTAAGCCTGGAGTCATGGAAAAGCTGGGCTACTCTTATGAGCAGCTCAAGAAGGTCAATCCGGAGATTATTTACTGTTCTATTTCCGGCTTTGGACAGGACAGCCCCATGCGGGATCTGCCGGCCTATGATATTGTAGCACAGGGAATGTCCGGCATGATGAGCATTACCGGTTATCCCAATACTCCGCCGGCTCGTGTGGGCAGCTCTCTGGGTGACGTCAGTGCCGGCCTGTATGCGGTGACAGGTATCCTGCTGGCACTGTATAACCGGGAACGGACCGGACAGGGGCAGTATGTGGATATTGCGATGTTGGACAGCGTGTTCGCCTTCATCGAGACCAACGTGGTGCGGCACACCATTGGCGGCGTGCATCCCACCCGCGTGGGCGCCCGCCATCCGCTCAGTGCTCCGTTTGATATTTACCGCTGTAAAGATGCCCATGTGATTATCGCGGTAGCCAGCGACCACCACTTCGCCAAGCTGTGCGAGATCATCGGCCAGCCCGATCTGATCAAGAACCCCAAGTTTGACTCCGACCCGCACCGTTCGGAGAACGATGTGGAGCTGAAGGCCATTCTGGAGAACTTCTTTGGCAACTACACCGTGGCCGAGGCCATGGAGATGATGCAGAAGGAATCCATCCCCTGCGGCCCCCTGTGCACAGTGGATGAGGCCTGCCAGAACCCCAGCATCCTGCAGCGTGAGATGCTGGTGGAGATTGACCAGCCCGGTGCCGGCAAGCTGAAGATTACCGGCAATCCCATCAAGCTGTCCCAGACCCCTCCGGATCCCTGTCATCCCGCGCCGCTGCTGGGCCAGGATACCCAGGAAGTCCTGCGGGATACATTTGGTTTCAGCGATACACAGATCTCCAAGTGGAAAGAGGAGAACATTGTTTAAGTCAGTAAACAAAATTTGTAAAAATAATTTTTAGGAGGAATATATCATGGAATTCAAATACACTGAGGACCAAATTGCCCTGCGCCGCGCGGTTCGTGAGTGGGCCCAGAGCTATCTCGCCCCCAAGGCGGAAGAGATCGACGTCAACAACCGCTTCCCCACTGAGACCATCAAGGCTCTGGGCGAGCAGGACCTGATGGGCCTGGCTTATCCTGAGGAGCTGGGCGGCGCCGGTTATGACGCCATTTCTGAGGCGATCGCCATGGAGGAAATCTCCGCGGCCTGCGCCTCCACCGGTTCTATCATCACCGGTCACTATCTTGGTTTTGACGCTCTGTACCTGGCCGGCACCCCCGAGCAGAAGGAAAAGTGGCTGCGTCCCGCTCTGGAGGGCGAAAAGTACGCCGCGTTTTGCCTGACTGAGCCCGCCGGTGGTTCCGATATGACATCCAACAAGACCACCGCTGTGGAGGACGGTGACTACTATGTCATCAACGGCGTGAAACACTTCATCACCGGCGGCGCTCACTGCGACTTCCTGTGCTGCTTCGCCATCACCAACAAAGAGGACCCCAAGCACGGCATGACCTGCTTTGTGGTTGAGAAGGACACCCCCGGCATGAAGATCGCCTCCGAGGATAACAAGATGGGGATCCGCGGCGCCCGCACCGCTGAGATCGTCTTCGAGGACTGCCGCGTTCCCAAGGAGAACATGGTGGGCGAGCTCAACGGCGGTTACCGTCTGGCTCTGGACGTGGTGGACCGCGGCCGCATCGGCATCGCCGCCATGGCCGTTGGTATCGGTCAGGCCGCCCTGGATCTGGCCATCAAGTACGCCAAGGAGCGCGAGGTCTTCAAGCGTCCCATCTCCAAGTTCCAGGGCATTCAGTGGATGCTGGCCGACGCCGCCACTCAGCTGGAGGCCGCCCGTATGCTGACCTACTACGCCGCCGACCTGAAGGAGCAGGGCGTTCCCTTCACCAAGCAGGCCGCGATGGCCAAGCTGTTTGCGGCGGAAGCGTCCCACAAGGTGGTCGACACCGCCCTGCAGATCCACGGCGGCTACGGCTACATGAAGGAGTACGCCATCGAGCGCATCTACCGCGACCAGCGGATCACTGAGCTGTTCGAGGGTACCTCTCAGGTTCAGAAGATCGTCATTGCCGGTCAGCTGCTTCATTAATTTCCATAAACACGACCGAAAAAGCGTAACGCTCAGATCGTTTTATAGTGCGTGAAAGGATATGGGCAAATCTTGCTGTTACAAGGTTTGCCCACATCCGCTTGAAAACAACTGCGCCATCGCATCTGCCGATGGTTACATTAGGGAGGATAAAGTATGAACGTACTGGTATGTATCAAGCAGGTACCGGACAACTCTGTGGTGCCCAAGCTGGACCCCAACACCAACCGTGTCGTCACCGAGGGCGTGGAGCTTATGGAGAGCCCCTTTGACCTGAACGCTGTTGAGGCCGGCCTGAAGCTGGTGGAGGAGAACGGCGGCGAGGTTTCCGTCCTGACTCTGGGCGGCGAGAGCGCCAAGACCTCTCTGCGCTACGGCCTGTCCATGGGCGCCGCCAAGGCTTACCTGCTGAAGGATCCCGCCTTTGAGGAATCCGATTCCTGGGGCACCTCTTACGGTCTGGCCAAGGCCATCCAGTCCATCGGCAATTTCGACGTCATCCTCTGCGGCAAGCAGGCCATTGACAACGACGCCGGTCAGGTGGGCCCCGGCATTGCCGAGCAGCTGGGCATCTCCCAGATCACTTATGTGAGCGAGATCGTTTCTGTTACGGAGGACACCCTGACCGCCAAGCGCGTCAGCCCCGCCGGTGAGGAAGTGGTCGAGGCGAAGCTGCCTGTGGTCCTGACCTGCGAGAAGTCCCTGAACGAGCCGCGCTACCCCACCCTGAAGCGCACCAGAATGGCCAACCGCGCTGAGATCCCTGAAATGGACTGCGCCGCCGTGGGCGCCGACCCCGCCAAGGTAGGTAAGAATTCTCCCTCCGCCATCAAGAAGCTCTATACTCCGGCTCCCCGTCAGAGCGGCGAGTTGATCCAGGGAGAGGCGGAAGAGATCGCAAAGATCGCCGTCCAGAAGCTTGTTGAGCAGAAGATCATCTGATTGAAGGGAGAGCATAGTATGTCTAACAAGAATAGCGTATGGGTCTGCCTGGAGCAGACCGGCGGAAAGATTGCCGGCGTCTCCTATGAGATGCTCAGCGGAGCCAGAAAGCTGGCCAACGAGTTGTCCGGCGAGGTGTGTGCCGTCCTGATGGGCCATCAGGTCCAGGCCCAGGCCAAGGAAGCCTTTGCCTATGGTGCGGATAAGGTCTATGTTTGCGACAATGAGAACCTGGAGCACTACAACACCGGCGCCTACTGCAAGGTGCTGGAGAAGTTGGTCAAGGAAAATGAGCCCGAGATCCTGCTTCTGGCCGCCACCACCAACGGCCGTGACCTGGCCGGCCGTTTGGCCAGTCGTCTGGAGACCGGCCTGGCCGCCGACTGCACCGCCCTGGCTCTGGAGGACGGCCAGCTGGTCGCCACCCGTCCCACCTACGGTGGCAATATCATGGCTGAGGTCGTCTTCCCGGAGAAACGTCCCGCTATGTGTACCATCCGCGGCAACGCCATGTCCAAGGATGACCCCGACGCCTCCAAGACTGGCGAGGTCATCACAGTGGCCTATGATGTGGATGACGCTGAGCTGCGCACCAAGGTGAAGGAGATCATTGCCAAGGCCAGCGGCGAGATCAGCCTGGCCGACGCGCAGATCATCGTCTCCGGTGGCCGCGGCCTGGGCGATCCCAGCGGCTTCGACCTGATCCGCAAGGCTGCCGCCACTCTGGGCGCTGCCGTTGGCGCCTCCCGCGCCGCTGTGGACGCCGGGTGGATCCCTTATGAGCATCAGGTTGGCCAGACCGGAAAGACCGTTTCTCCCAAGCTGTACATCGCCTGCGGGATTTCCGGCGCCTTGCAGCATCTGGCTGGTATGAAGACCTCCGATGTGATCGTGGCCATCAACAAGGACGAGGAGGCCCCCATTTTCAGCGTGGCCAATTACGGCATCGTGGGCGATCTTTACAAGGTCCTGCCTGTGATGATCGAAGAGATTCAGAAGGTCCTTGAGTCCCGCTGACCGATAGGGCGGCAGACATAAGCAGAGATCGCCCCTTCCCGAATGGGGGAGGGGCGATCCCGCAGCAAGGGGTCAGAGCTCTGGAAACAGCCGCCGCAGGCTGTTGATCTCCGGGCGGTCCAGCCAGCGGCTGAGGTGCTTGAGGGCCAAGCGTCCATAGTCCAGCGCGGAATCCGGCAGGATCTCGTCAAAAAACCGTCCCACATCTGGTTCCCGGTCCGCCAAAGTGCGGATCAGGGCTTGGGAGAAAAAGACTGAGCCTTGGTCGCTGGGATTTTTCATCTGCCACATATACTTCTGCGCGGCGAGAAGATGCCGCCGGGCGGTGGGCAGGTTCCTGTTTTCCACCAGCGTCAGCGCCAGATAGGAATTCAGGGTCGGGCGGCGCCAGAAGGAGTCAAATTGTCCATACAGGGCAAGCGCCTTCTCCAGAAATGCCTGGGCTGCGGCGTAGTCCCGCTGGAAAAAAGAGGCCTTTCCCGCGTTGATGTAGAAAACTGAGAGGCTGGAAAACACATTGCCGGGGCACAGGGAGATCGCCTTGGAAAACATGGGGAGTGCCTGTACATAATCCTCCTTTTCCATCAGGATTTCGCCGATGTAGTTGTAGGAGGCGGCAATATTTACAGTGTAGCTGCGGGCCATGGACTCAGTCACAGTGAGTGCGTTGATAGACTCTAGCAGCCGCTTTTCCGCCTGCTCATAATTTCCGGTCATCATGTGATAGAGGCCCTGAAGCCGCAGAAGCACTCCGATCTCTCTATGATTGTTCTCTTGTACAGCCAGGTCCAGAGCCAGATCCAGATTTTGCTTCATCCCATCGGCATCGTCGATCTGGATAAAGTAAAAGATCAACTGTTTATACCCTGCCAAGGTGTAGTCCACGCGGCCCAGCCGCCTGGAGGTCTCTATGACCCAGGTGATGTTGCCTACCCCTTCCTCGTACCGTCCTTCCAAAATGGGATACCGGCCCTTCAGATAGAAAAACTGCATCTCCAAAAGCTCCAGTTCTTTCGATCCCGAATGGGCGGCGCGAAAGGCACGGATATCTGTCTCCAGATTTTGAAAGAGCGCGTCGATCCTATCTCGGGAGACATAGGGAACGGGGTCTAGATCCAGGTCCATGTCCTCTTCGTTAAATACCGGAAAAATTTCGTGGCTGAAATTGAGCCGGCTATTTAGATTTGCAATCTTGTACTTCATGGCCTCCAGCTGATATCCAGCCTGGGAAAAATGGAAAATCAGAAGGGGATAGACCCGGTTTTTGTGTCTGCTCTGGCGGAGCTGTTCTTCAAGAAGCTGGCCAATCGCTAGGTGGCGGGAGGCCCGTCGGCAGACTGGTTGAGCGTTGTAAATGTATTCCCGCAGCTTGGGGTGGGCAAAGTGAATTGCCTCCTGACTTCCGGTGTGTTTCAGGAAGACTCCCCGATTTTCCAGCTGCTCCAGGGGAGCCAGCAGATCCGATGCGTTTTTTCCCAGAATCTGAGCCGCAGAGGAGAGCGGCGCGCCGTCATAGAAACAGGAGAGCACTTCAGCCAGCTCCAGCGCCTCCTGAGACAGGCCGAGCAGCTGCGTGCGCAGGAAGGACTGGATGGCCGGAGAGGAGTGGTCAAGCGACTCTCCCCGCTGAAGCATGGCGATGTACTCGTTCAGCAGGAATGGATTGCCCTCCGTCTCATTATAGATTTGCTCCAGCAGTTCTCCGTTTCCTGCCTGACTGGGCGGCAGTGCCTTTTTGATCAGGCTGTGACAGGCCTCCACCGTGAATCGGCGCAGGGTGAGAATGAGCATGGGGGAGTGGTATTGGAGCGCTGACAGGGCGTCATCCAGCGGGCGGTTGCGCGCCAGTGTGCAGGTAGCCAGAAGAATGGCCTGGCTGGGAGACAATTCTAACATCACCGTGGTGAGAAGACGCAGGCTGTCGGGGTCCAGCCATTGGAGGTTCTCTACCACCAGAAGGACCCGCTTTCGAGCGGAGAGCGTGTGGATCGCCTCTACCATCACATGGGCCAGCTTGCCGATGGGGACCTTCTCCGGCGTGGTAAGGAACTCGGTTGAGGGCAGATGCTCCTGAAAGTCTGGAAACACACGGCTCATGAGATCGTGCCACAGCGAGGGTGGAATACAGGGTTCCTCCTGAAGCAGCTGTGCGATCTCACGGGCGATCTGCCGCCAGGGCCGGAGTGAAAGATCCTGTCCCATCGAAAGTCCCTGTGTCTGCAAAATATAAAAATGTTCTTCCACTCCATCCAGGGCCCGGCGTTTCATGGTGGAGCGGCCGGAGCCTGGCTCCCCGCAGATCAGAATAGAGCGGCCGCCCTCCGGATTTTCCTTGAATTCTTTCAGCGCTTTTTCTAAGGCGGCGATCTCCTGATACCGGCCGAAGAAAAAGGACTCGTCGTTGGAAACAGAACGCCCCGTCTCGAAATGCATCTGCTCTAAAGCGCGCTCATAGATTTCCTTGGTCGTCTGATCTGGCGCAACGCCCAATTCTCGGCGCAGCAGCTTGGCAAATTCATAGTAGCTCTCGATCACCTTGCCATTGCGGCCGGTTTCTTCATAAAAGCGCAGCAGGAGGCGGAAGGCGCGCTCATCATACTCATCCAGCTCCATCAAATAGCGGATGTGCGTCTCCACCTGGTCGTATCGGCGGGCATCCAGATCGTCCGCTACCTTCTGATAGCACTCTGAGAAGAATTTCTCTTTGTAGTAGTTACGCATTTTGACGATCCAGTATTCATACGTCTCTGCCCCTTTCAGGAAGAACCCCTGGAGAAACTCGCCGGTGTACAGATGCAGATTCTCTTGGGGCGCCTGCAGAAACTGGTCGATATCCAAGGTGAGATCCAGGTTTTCGTTGAGCATCAGCAGAGATTTCTTGGGGGAGAGAATGACATTGGTCCCAAGTGCCTTTTTCGCCTGGTAGATCGCGTTTCGCAGATTCCGCCGGGCGGTCTCGTCCGTCTCGTCCGGCCACAGCAGCCCTGCCAGTTCCTCTCGGCTGACCACCTTGGACACCAGGATATAGTAGAGAAGGGCGTTGATTTTAGAATAAGGCAGAAAGACAGGTTGACCATCCTTTAGAATTTGAGGGACTCCAAATAACTTGCAGGTCATGGTACTCATATTTCGTTCTCCTGTTGACGTGCGGGGCGGCGGGTGCCTCGAAAAACGGGGAAAACACGCTGAATATTCTTTGGTGTTTCCCATCATTCTCATGAAAATGCAAAGAAAATCGACTGTGTCAGAAAACAAAGCTTCTTTACGGTTTGTATAGAAACCAAGTATAATGAAACCATCAAATCAGGCAAAATGCAATATTATTTTAAAATTTAGGAGGGAAATTTATGAACATCAAGTCCGACATTGAGATTGCGCAGGAGCATACCCCGAAAAAAATCACAGAAGTTGCCGCAACTGCGGGAATCGATGAGAAGTTCTTGGAGCTGTATGGCAACTATAAGGCGAAGGTGGATATCCGGTCTCTGAAGGACTTGCCCCGGAAGTCTAAATTGGTGTTGGTGACCGCCATCAGCCCAACCCCTGCGGGCGAGGGTAAGACCACCACTTCGGTGGGCCTGGCAGATGCGCTGAACCGTCTGGGTAAACGGACCATTGTCTGCCTGCGTGAGCCTTCTCTGGGACCTGTGTTTGGTGTAAAAGGAGGCGCTGCCGGCGGCGGTCACGCTCAGGTCATCCCCATGGAGGACATCAACCTGCACTTCACCGGTGATTTCCATGCAATCGGCATTGCGAACAACCTGATGGCCGCTCTGATCGACAACCACATTCATCAGGGCAACGCGCTGAACATCGACACCCGCAAGGTAGTCTGGAAGCGTGTGGTGGATATGAATGACCGTCAGCTGCGCCACATTGTCTGCGGAATGGGCGGTAAGGCCAGCGGCGTACCCCGTGAGGACGGCTTCGACATCACCGTTGCTTCCGAGATCATGGCTGTTCTGTGCTTGGCCAGCGGCCTGTCTGACCTGAAGCAGCGCCTATCCAAGATGGTTGTGGCCTATACCCGCGACGATAAGCCGGTCACTGCCCATGACCTGAAGGCGGAAGGCGCCATGGCTGCCGTTTTGAAGGATGCCATTAAGCCCAACCTGGTTCAGACTCTGGAGGGGACTCCCGCCTTCATCCACGGAGGTCCTTTTGCAAACATTGCACACGGCTGTAACTCCATCCAGGCCACGGAGACCGCTCTCAAGCTGGGTGAGTACACGGTAACTGAGGCTGGCTTTGCTGCGGATCTGGGTGCCGAAAAGTTCCTGGACATCAAGTGCCGCGCCGGCGGCTTCCATCCCGACGCCGTGGTTATTGTTGCCACTGTCCGCGCTTTGAAGTATCACGGTGGTGTGGCTAAGGCCGATCTGAACCACGAGAACCTGGAGGCGCTTGAGAAGGGTCTGCCCAATCTGTTGCAGCATGTGGACAATGTGACCAACGTGTACGGTCTGCCCTGTGTGGTTGCCATTAACGCATTTCCCACGGATACAGAGGCCGAGTTGAAGATGGTGGAAGAGAAGTGCCGGGAAAAAGGCGTCAATGTCCGCCTGTCCGAGGTCTGGGCGAAAGGCGGCGAGGGTGGCAAGACCCTGGCGGAAGAAGTCATTCGTCTGTGCGAGGAAGAGAAGAGCGACCGCTTCCAGTTTGTCTATGACCTGGATACCACCATCGAGGAAAAACTCAACGCCATTGCCACCAAGGTCTACCGCGCGGACGGTGTGGTTATCACCGCTGCCGCGAAGAAGCAGATCCAGCAGCTGACTGAGCTGGGCTTTGACAAGATGCCCATTTGTATGGCAAAGACTCAGTTCTCCTTCTCCGATGACGCCTCCAAGCTGGGTGCGCCCCGCGGATTCAAGATCACGGTCCGGGAAGTGAAGGTAAATGCCGGCGCTGGGTTCTTAGTAGCCAAGACAGGCGACATTATGACCATGCCCGGTCTGCCCAAGGTGCCCTCGGCGGAAAAGATCGACATCGATGACAACGGAGTGATCTCCGGCTTGTTCTGATCCAAAAAGGAATAATGGAAGAGCCGTATGCAAATGGCATGCGGCTCATTCCATATATAAGGAAGGTTGGAGAATGGCAAAGAAAAGCATTCAGCCGGGGAGCGGAATGTCCTTGTGGTCAAAGTATAGGCCCAGCTCCACCGAGGTCTGCGAATTTCCATAGCGCTTGATGCTGGACAAGATCGCGTCCAGCTCCTGCGTGTCCCGCACGGCAAAACGCAGTACCGCGTTGAAAATTCCAATGGTGTGAGAATGACTGAGGATAGCCGGCGTTTTTTCACAGAAGCGGCAGAAACGCTCGTATTTATCCGGCTCTGGGGCCACTAAAATGAAGCCCGTAATGTTGCAGTCCAACTGCCGGCGGTCCACATCGATGCGGAAGTTCCGGATCACACCGGCCTCTTCCATGCGGCGGATCCGCTCAGAGACGGCGGGGGCGGTGAGGCCGACCTGCTCTCCAATCACCTTCAGGGTGGCGCGGCAGTCGTTCTGCAGCAGGTTCAAAATCTGATAGTCAGTCCGGTCCAAAGCGACCTGCCTCCTTCCGGAACAGGGCAGCCGGCGTGGTCTTAAACCAGACGGCCCTTTTTGATGACAGTCTGTACCAGATTACTTCCAAAACGGTAGCAGATGTAATCCAGATCCGGCGCATCCCAGATCACTAGGTCGCCCTGCTTCCCGGCCTCCACGGAACCCACACGGTCCGCCATGTCAATGGCTGCGGCAGCGTTCAGAGTAACGGCTGTCAGCACCTCTTCCGGGGTCAGTCGGTAGCGCAGGCACCCCAGATTGATGACGAACTGCAGGTTGAGGCAGGGGCAGGAGCCCGGGTTGAAGTCGGAGGCCATGGCCACCGGCACACCGGCGGACACCATCTCCCGGGCCGGGGCATAGGTGGAGCCCAGACAGAAGCTGGTGGCGGGCAGCAGACAGGCGATCACGCCGCCCTTAGCCATGCTGGCGATGCCCTCAGGAGGACAGACGATCAGGTGTTCCGCGGAGATCGCGCCGATTTCCCCGGCCAGCTGAGAGCCGCCGATGGCCTCGATCTCGTCGGCGTGAATTTTGAGACGCAGGCCATGGCGAAGGCCAGCCTCCAAGATCTGGCGGGATTCCTCTACAGTAAAGGTATCCGCTTCGCAGAACACATCACAGAATTTGGCGATGCCCTGCTCCTTGACGGCGGGCATCATCTCCTCGCAGACCAGGCGGATATACTCCGCGCGGTCCTGCTTGTACTCTGCCGGGACCAGGTGGGCGCCCATAAAGGTGGCTGTCACATCCATGGGGTGTTCTTCCTGCAAGCGGCGGATGGCACGTAGCTGCTTCAGCTCGTGCTCCAGAGCCAGACCGTAGCCGCTTTTGGCCTCGCAGGTGGTGGTGCCGAACCGCATCATCTCATCTAGGGCTTTGGCGGCCTTCTGAGTGAGTTCCTCTTCGGTGGCCTGACGGGTGGCGTTCGTGGTGGACTGGATGCCGCCGCCGGCGTTCTGGATGTCCAGATAGCTCTTTCCATGGAGCTTCATGCCAAGCTCATTCTGGCGCCAGCCACCGAAAATCAGATGGGTGTGGGCGTCCACCAGCCCGGGAGTCACCAGCTTCCCGCCGGCGTCCACCACCTGGGCGCCATTCACTGAGGGAGGCGTCCCCGTCCCCACCTGGGCGATCTGGCCCTGGGAGATCAGGACCCAGGCGTTCCGCAGGATCTGGATCTGCCCCTGCTCCGCGCCGCTGCGGGCGCTAGAGCCAGTGGGAGTGGCCAGCATCCCGATGTTGGTCAGCAGTAGTTCGCTCATGCGTGCTCCTTTCCAAAAGCGGGGGCGCGGCTGCGCCCCCGCTTATTCATTTGGATGATGAAATCAGCCCTTCATGGTCTTGACCGCGCTCTCCACTACGGCGTCATCCGCCACATAGGGGAGAGTGATGTGGTCCTGGCCCTCGTACAGCTTGTTGTACTCGGCCGCGGTCGTCAAAGCGTTTTCATTGCGGGCCCAGGAGCGGCGGGCAACGCCCACCATCACGTCCCAAGGCATAGACATCTTCAGAATCTGGTCCACCCGGTCGGAGCCGTCCAGCACCATGCCGAAGCCGCCGTTGATGGACTTGCTGACGCCCACGCCGCCGCCGTTGTGCAGCGCGATCAGGCTCATGCCGCGGGCGGCGTTGCCGGCGTAGCACTGGGTCGCCATGTCGGCCATGATGTTGGAGCCGTCCTTGATGTTGGAGGTCTCACGGAAGGGGGAGTCGGTTCCGCCGGTATCTGTCTCTTATACACATCTGACGCTGCCGACGATAAGGCTC
>OWIC01000803.1_pt1 | contig 12295 bp, 9 predicted proteins | sample 1732791 | NCBI WGS metagenome assembly OWIC01 (sample SAMN05065754, study PRJEB22554) | human gut metagenome | biome: ENVO:2100002; feature: ENVO:00000062; material: ENVO:00002003 | host: Homo sapiens | place: USA
GAAGATCGTGGCAATGTCACAGTTCACGGTGAAGTCGCGCACCCTGATTCCTATCTCTACGCTGATAACATGACACTTGAGGATCTGATCATCCAGGCCGGTGGCTTGAAAGAAGCCGCCTCCACTGTCCGCATTGATGTGTCGAGACGAATCAAGAATCCCCGTAGTACCGCGGATAATGATACTATCGGTCAGATGTATACCTTCTCTTTAAAGGATGGTTTTGTCATCGACGGTCAGCCCGGTTTTATCCTTCAGCCTTATGACGAAGTTTATGTCCGTCGCAGTCCGGGCTATCAGGCACAACAGAATGTAGTCATTGAAGGTGAAATCCTTTTCGGAGGAAATTACGCCATGACCAGCCGTGAGGAACGTCTTTCCGATCTGGTGAATAAAGCGGGTGGTCCTACGAGTCTTGCCTATCTTCGTGGTGCGAAATTGACCCGTGTGGCAAGTGCCGGTGAGAAGAAACGTATGGGTGATGTGATCCGCCTGATGAGCAGACAGTTGGGTGAGGCCATGATTGATTCTTTGGGTATCCGTGTTGAAGATACCTTTACGGTTGGGATTGATTTGGAGAAGGCTTTGAGTGATCCTAAAGGTAATGCCGATCTTGTTTTGCGTGAAGGTGATGTGATCTCTATTCCTAAGAATAATAATACCGTAACTATCAATGGTGCTGTCATGGTTCCGAATACGGTTTCTTATATGCAGGGAAAGGATGTGGACTATTATTTGAATCAGGCCGGTGGTTATTCAGATAATGCGAAGAAGAGTAAGAAGTTCATCGTTTACATGAATGGTCAGGTAACTAAGGTGAAGGGTAGCGGTAAGAAACAGATTGAACCTGGGTGTGAGATTATTGTGCCTAGTAAAGCTAAGAAGAAAGCGAATATAGGAAATATTTTAGGCTATGCTACCACATTTAGTACTTTGGGTATGATGGTTGCTTCTATTGCTAATTTGATAAAGAAATAATATTTATGTCAGAACAATCAGTAGAAAAGGAACCAGAAGACATGAAGATAGACTTGTTGGATATCTTTAGCAGGATTATAGCAATTCGTAAAAAGCTTTATAAGGCAACTATTATAGGTTTGTTGATTGCCATTATTGTATGGGCAAGTATTCCTAAAAAATATACGGTCACTGTAATGCTTTCTCCAGAGATGAGTAGTGATAAGGGAAGTAATGGACTTAGTGGACTGGCTGCCTCCTTTTTGGGTGGGGGGAGTAGTTTCAGTAGTGGTACTGATGCATTAAATGCTTCTTTATCATCTGATATTGTGGCATCTACTCCTTTTTTGCTTGAATTGTTGAATATAGAGGTTGTAGATAATGGAGAGGTAAAAAGATTGTCTGATTATCTTGATACAGAATCTTTTCCTTGGTGGAGTTATATTATAGGAGCACCCAGTAGAATTATTGCTGGAGTGCAATCCTTGTTTATTAATGAAAGGAAGTTTTCTTCAGAGAAACTTCAGGATGGGATAATTATTCTGAATAAGAAAGTAAAGGGGCAGATTGATGTGCTGAAGAAGAATATAACGGCTACAATTGATAAAAAAACGGCTATAACTAATGTAAGTGTTACTTTGCAAAATCCTAGAATAACTGCGGTTGTGGCGGATTCTGTCATCCATCGTTTGCAAGAGCATATTATAGATTATCGTACTTCAAAAGCGAAAGAAGATTGTGTTTATTTGGAAAAATTGTTTGAAGAGCGTAAACAGGAATATTATGCAGCTCAAAAAAAATATGCTAAGTATGTGGATACACATGATAATTTGGTTCTTCAAAGTATACGTGTTGAGCAGGAACGTTTACAGAATGATATGAGTTTAGCATATCAAGTTTATAGTCAGGTGATCAATCAGTTGCAAATAGCCAGAGCAAAAGTACAAGAAGAAAAGCCTGTGTTTGCAGTAGTAGAGCCACCTGTCGTACCATTAAAACCTTCAGGGATAGGAGTGAAACTTTATGTTTTACTATTTGTGTTTTTTTCTTTGTTCATAACTATTGGGTGGGAACTGTTAGGTAGAAATATTTTAGAGTGGTTGAAAAAACAGACAAGAAATGAATGCTAATTATGAGTATTTGACTTACTCGCTTTTTTGAGGGTATTTGAATTATGTGTCTTATTTTGTTTGTTGAATAACAAGCTGGTATTTGCAATTAATGAAATAGTATGAATTCTGTCACATTAATTAATGGATAATTAAAAACAAAAGAATGATAGAGGATAATGGTAAAAATAAACGTATTGCTAAAAATACATTTTATTTGTATATCCGCATGTTGTTTTCAATGGTAATTTCTTTATATACTTCAAGAGTTGTATTAAATACCTTGGGGGTAGAAGACTTTGGTATATATAATGTAGTTGCAGGGGTAATATCTATGTTCTCATTTTTGAATACTTCAATGAGTGGGGCTGTATCACGTTTTTTTGCTTACGCAATAGGAACGAATAATTGGAAACATTTACAGAATACTTTTTCGTCGGCATTAACAATACACTTGATAATAGCACTATTTATTATGGTGTTAAGTGAGACTGTAGGTTTATGGTTTTTGCAAAATAAATTGGTTATTCCAGAGAACCGAATACTGGCTGCTAATATAATTTATCAGTTTTCTATATTAACCAGTATGATAGCGATTATTCAGGTTCCTTATGTTGCTATGATTATGGCCTATGAACGAATGAGTGTCTACGCATGTATTGAAATAATAAATGTTTTGCTGAAATTGGTTATTGTTATATTGTTGATTTACATAACATTTGATAAACTTATCATCTATGGATTACTCCTTTTAATTAGTACTTTGATAATTTCAGTTATATATGGAACATATTGTACAAAGAAAATAGAAAGTTGCCGTTTTTGCTTATTGGGGGATAAAAAACTGATCTATTCTATGTTTACTTTCTCAGGGTGGGATCTATATGGTAACGCTAGTGTGCTAGCAAGAACACAAGGAGTAAACATTTTACTGAATATGTTTTTTGGTGCTGTTTTAAATGCTGCAAGTGGAATAGCAAGTCAGATTCAGACTGCCGTTATGAGTTTTGCTGGTAGTGTGTTGTCAGCAGTTCGTCCTCAAATGATAAAGAGTTATGCTGTAGGGGATTATAATCGAATGATATATTTAATATATAAAGCCTCGATATATACCTCAATACTTTTACTGTTATTTACGATACCACTTTTAATCGAAACAGATTTCATTTTGGCTTTATGGCTGAGTGAAGTACCAATATATGCTGGTATATTATGTCGTTATGTTCTATTGTTTAATTTATTTGCAAATTTATCATCCGTAGTCGTTAGTGCAATACATGCTACTGGAAAAATAAAGAGACCTAGTCTTATTAATGGTACGTTTTATTTGTCAGTAATTCCTTTTGCATATATAGCTTTTTATGTAGGAAGTCAACCACAATTAGCCTATATATATAATATCTTTGCTGTTTTGGCTGGATTATTGTCTAATGTTTGGACTTTACATTTATATATTCCATGTTTTTCTTTTAAGCAGTATGCTTGGCTTGTTCTGTGTAGAACAGTTTGTGTAGGATCTTTGACTTTCTTTGCAACTTATTTTTTTAGTAAACTGTTTGATGCTGGATGGATACGTTTGATTTGTGTGGGACTATTTTCGACTATCCTTCTTTTGGTTACTACTTATTTCATTTTGATGACTAATCGGGAAAGAAAACTATTAAAATTAAGACTATTGTAGTAATGAATAGAAAGTTGGTTAGTGTTATAACTCCTTGTTATAATTCTGGTAAATTTATTCATAGATTATTAGAGACGATTCTTGAACAGGATTATCCATGTCTCGAAATGTATGTGATAGATGATGGGTCTGTGGATAATACTAAAGAAGTAATAAAGAATTATATTACAAAGTTTGATAAAAGAGGGTACACTTTAACCTATATTTTTCAAGAAAATGAAGGGCAATCTGTTGCGGTGAATCGTGCATTGAAGTCTATAAAAGGTGAATATCTTGTGTGGCCTGATAGTGATGATTTTTATGCTAATTCCTCTGCTATATCTAAAATGGTTTCAATATTAGATAAAAGTGATGATTCTGTCAGTATGGTTAGATGTTTACCTATATACTTAAATGAAGAAACTTTGGCACTTGATCATAAAACGCCTAATGTAGTAGAAATATATAATGAATATTTATTTGAGGATTGCTTGTTTGGGAAAAAATATTTTTGGTTTGTTCCTGGCGATTATATGGTTAAAATGTCAATATTAGATAAATGTATAAGAAATAGGGAGATATATACAGAAAAGAATGCGGGGCAGAATTGGCAGTTAATGCTTCCTTTATTATATCAATATAGGTGTATAACGATTGGAGACTATTTATATAATGTTGTAATACGAGAAGAATCCCACTCAAGGGGGCAGTATAAGACTTTTGAAAGGGTATGTGATAAATTGCAATCTTATGAGAATACGTTGATTTGTACTTTAAATAATATGTTGTTTCTTTCTTTAGATGAAAGAGAAAAATATATATATGCTATCCGTAAGAAGTATCTATTAGAACGTTTGAATGTTTGTCTAAAGTATCATCGAAAAGAAGATGCTCGAATCATAAGAAAAAGACTGGAAAAAGATTATCAGGTAACTTTGTCATTAACAAGAAAATTAGATTATTTGTGTTGTCTGATTCCTGGCTATTTTTTAGTAAAACAGTTCTTATCTAGCTTAAAATATAAATATTTATGCTGCAAATAATAAATAAAGAGGATTGTTGTGGTTGTAGTGCTTGTGTACAAATTTGTCCCAAATGTTGTATTTCTATGTATGAAGATAACGAAGGGTTTCTTTATCCTGAAATAAATAAAGATATTTGTGTAAATTGTCATTTATGTGAAAATGTATGTCCTGTACTTCATCAAGGTAATCCTCATCGAACACTACGGACTTATGCGGCAAAAAATAAGAAAGAAGATATTCGTAGTCAAAGTTCATCTGGCGGAGTATTTTCATTGTTGGCTGAGTATATAATTGATAGAGGAGGGGTGGTGTTTGGTGCGCGTTTTAATGAGAAATGGGAGGTAATACATGACTATGTGGAAGTAAAGGAAGACATAGCTGCTTTTAGAGGTTCAAAATATGTTCAAAGTCAAATAGGAGATAGTTATAAGAAAGTAGAGTTTTTTTTGAAACAAAGTAGAGAAGTCCTATTTTCTGGTACTCCTTGTCAAATTGCCGGATTGAATTATTATTTAAGAAAAAAATATGATAACTTATTGACTGTAGATTTGGTTTGTCATGGAGTCCCTAGTCCAGGTGTTTGGAGAAAATATCTTCAGGATCAAATATTGAATAAAGATCAGAGTCGAATATCAAATATACAGTTTCGTGATAAGCGTTTAGGGTGGAAAAACTTTAGTTTTACTATATGGGGGTATTCCAATATTAATAAAAATGTACCAACAATATTATTAACAGAATCATTGAAGAATAATGTGTTTATGAAAGGCTTTCTTAAAAATCTCTATTTACGACCGTCTTGCTATAATTGTCCTTGCAGAAATTTTAAAAGCGGAAGTGATATAACTATTGGTGATTACTGGGGGGTGGAAAACTACTACCATACATATGATGATGATAAAGGGGTAAGTTTGGTTTGCGTTAATACATCATATGGTATGAAAATATATTCTTTACTTATGGTTGATGGGTTTGAGACTCCATATGAGTATTTGCTTTCTGCTAATTCTTGTCTTGAAAAAAGTGTTACAATTCCTAAGCTCCGAAATCTATTTTGGTTATCTTTTCAACATGAAGGTTTTAATTCTATAGAGCGCATCTGTGGCAAAATGAATCCTAATTTTATACATCGTGCTTTTTCTTGGATAAGGAGTCGTATTCAATATAATAAATGAACTAATTAAAAAATTGTATTGTGAAAGTACTTTTTTGAACTACAATATAATATGCGTATCTGTATTTTAACTCAACCGCTTTGCACAAATTATGGTGGTTTACTTCAAGCTTATGCCCTACAAGTGGTCTTGAAGCGTATGGGACATGAAGTTTGGACAGAAAATAGGAAAGAGAATCCTTTGTCATTAATAAGTAAGTTCAAGCTGTTTATTAAACGTATATTAGCTCCGATAAGGGGAATATATTATGGGACAAATGAACAAAAAAAAGTGATTTCCCAATATACTGAACTTTTTATTCGTAATTATATAACTATTACTGATCCTGTAACTTCTAATACAAAAGAAGTTTTAAGAAGATATGCTTTTGATGCATATATTGTAGGAAGCGATCAAGTGTGGAGACCTTGTTATTCTTATTATCTACCTAATTATTTTTTAGATTTTACAATGGGAGATAAAGTTAAACGAATTGCTTATGCTGCTTCGTTTGGTACGTCAGAATGGGAATTTACTGCGGAACAAACGGAACAATGTGCTGCTTTGGCTAAAAGTTTTGATGCAATTTCTGTTCGAGAAGATTCTGGAGTGGAATTATGTAGCAAATATTTAGGAGTGAATGCTGTCTGTTTATTAGATCCTACATTATTGTTGAGAAAAGAGGATTATGTTTATTTGGTAGAGAAGGAACAGGTAACCGCTTTTGACAGTAAATTGATGACATATGTATTGGACCAATCCGAAGAGAAACAGAGAATAATTCAGGAGTTATCTTATAAATTAGGTTTGACTCCTATTGTTGTGATGCCTAAGTTTACTTTTGAGAAAACTGGTCCAAAAGAAATAAGTAATTGTATTTTTCCTCCTGTTACAAAATGGCTTCGAGGATTTATGGATGCTGAATATGTTGTGACAGATTCTTTTCATGGAACAGTTTTTTCTATTATTTTTAATAAGCCTTTTATTGTAATTGCTAATAAAGAAAGGGGATTAGGGAGATTTACATCTTTGCTAAGAATGCTAGGTTTGGAAAGCAGGTTGGTATATACTTTTGATGATATAACAGACCAACTGATATATACTTCTATAGACTATACCCAAGTAAATAGAATTTTACGAAGAGAGAGAGACAGAGCCTTGGAATTTTTGAAAGCATCCTTAAGATAATGATGTATAAATGTTGAGAAGATACTAACGAAAAGAGCAGGTGATAGAATGCGAAAAATGGAAAGCCCTCCTTTGGTAAGTGTAATTGTTCCTGTTTATAGAGCGGAAAAATTCATACAGCGGTGTGCTCGCTCACTTTTTGAGCAGACTTTGGAAGAAATGGAGTTTGTATTTGTCAATGATTGTACTCCTGATTCTAGTATGGTTATTTTGCGGGAGATAATAAAAGAATATCCCAACCGTGCACGGCAAATAAGAATAGTGGAGCACGATCAGAATAAGGGTTCAGCAACTGCGAGAAATACAGGATTAGATAATGCACATGGTAGTTATATTATATATTGTGACAGTGATGATTGGGTGGAGAGGGAAATGTACGAGAAGATGATCAAAAAGGCTTTTGATGACAAGGCGGATATTGTTGGATGCGATTTTTATTATGATTATGTGGATCGTTTAGTTATACATCGACAACACTTTCCTAATGATAATAGACAGTGTATTGTTGAATTATTAGAAGGAAAATTGCATGGGTCAATGTGTAATAAATTGATAAATAGAAAGCTATATTCATTAGGTCATGTGCGATTCTTTGATGGTATCAATATGTGGGAGGATATAGTTGCTATTATTTCATTATGTTTTTATGCTGGTAAGATTGCATATGTATCTCAACCATTCTATCATTATGTACAGTATAATTCTGCTTCAATAATACGGGATGTAACAATTAAACAAATGGAAGACATGATTTATGCTTGTCGAAATATTGAAAGTTTTCTTGTGCAAAATAATAGTTTTGATAAATTTAAGTTTCACTTTATATCTCTGGTACTTGGTGTGAAGTTTTATTTGGTTTTGAGGAAAGAAGTAAGAGATTACAATCGTTTTCATTGTTTATGGCCAGAGTTTGACAAAGATATATGGAAAATTGCTCAACGTTGGGATATCTGTTTAATATATTGGCTTGCTTCTCGAAAAAAATATAGATTGTCTCGATTTATTTTTAGAGGAAAAGAAAAAATTAGAAGGTTAATTTTTAGACATGAATAAAAATCCTTTGGTCAGTGTTATTGTACCAATTTATGGAGTAGAACCATATATTGAAAAATGTGCTCGTTCACTTTTTGAGCAGTCATTGGAAAATATGGAATTTATATTTGTTAATGATTGTACGCCAGATAAAAGTGTAGAAATTTTACGGCAAGTAATTGAGGAGTATCCTCGGCGTTATTTACAAATACAAATAATAGAACATGAAGAAAACCGGGGTTTAGCTATGGCGAGAAATAGTGGTTTGCTGATAGCTAAAGGGGAGTATATTATACATTGTGATAGTGATGATTGGGTGGAATTGGATATGTATGAGAAAATGTATGAAAAAGCACTGGAAAAAAATGCGGATATCGTCATTTGTGATTATTATGCAGAATATTCCAATAAACGGATTTATCATATTCAAAGAGAACCGGGGGAAAAAGAAGAATATTTGATGAAAATATTACAGGGGTGTTTACATAATGGTATGTGGAATAAATTGGTAAGAAGGGAATTGTATCAACATTTATCTTTTTGGTATAAAGAGGGAGTTGATATGTGGGAGGATGTGTCCATAATGCCACGGTTGGTATTTTATGCTGAAAATATAGTATCTATGCATAAAGCTTTTTATCATTATTCTCAAGTTAATATTAATGCTTATACTAAATGTTGGAAAACAGAGTCTTTGCAGAATGTAATAGATGTTGTAAATGTAATTGAGTCATTCCTTTTAGAAAACAAAAATGGTAGGTATAATTTAGAATTGTTATATCTGAAGTTGCGTGCAAAATATTGTTTACTGAGGTATTCTTCGGGTAAGCAACGTAATGTATATCGAAATTTATACTCAGAAGCTGATTCATTAGTTTTTAGTCATTCGGTGTTACCAATTCATGATAAGATAATAATTTGGTGTTGGCTTCATTCTATGGATTGGGGGGCGGCAATAATTCTATCTTTTATTGAAAGAATGAAAAGATGGTTACGGTAGTTTTTATGTAGAAGATTAATATTATAGTTATGAATGTATGTCTCAGTGTCATTGTACCGGTTTATAATATTGCTCCATATTTGAGGAGATGTATAGAAAGTGTTTTGTGTCAGTCATTTTCGGATTTTGAATTGTTGATCATTGATGATGGCAGTACAGATGACAGCGCAACTATTTGTGATGAATATGCAGGTAAGGAGAAATGTATACGAGTTATTCATCAAATAAATGCGGGAGTTACTGCAGCAAGGCGGAGAGGGGTAGAAGAAGCTAAAGGTGATTGGATTTGCTTTGTTGATGGTGACGATGTTTTACCCCAAAATGCTTTTTGTGATTTATATAGGCATACTTCTGATGTTGATATTGTTATTGGACGGATACATTTAGTAGATAGAAAGGGGAGAATTTTACAAAGGAGTTGTCAAGAAGAGCGATTTCTTGATTTTATAAATTATCTGAAAGCGTTATTGGAACATAAAGTGCCTTTATCTCCTTGGGGCAGAATTTTTCGGAAGAGTTTGTTTGATCCTTCTATATTGGATTTGCCACCTACAATTCGCAGAGGTGAAGATTATATAATGAATGTGAGATTGGCAATAAAATCCGAAAAAATACGGATTATTGATAGGCATGTTTATGACTATATTCAGTACTCGGATAGTTGTTTGCATCGTTTTCGTAATACTTGGGAGTATGAGAAGTTATTTAATAGTTTTTTGTTGAGATCAATTATGGATCATCATTTAGAAGAAGAATGTAAAGAAAGTATCGTTCATGCACATATTCATTTACTGATGGGGGTATTAGATGACCCAAATTTAAATAGAAAAGATGCATTTTATTTGCAAATAAAAAAAGAAGCTCTTGAAATACAAATTACATTAAAGGAAAAATTGTTGCTAAATTTTGTGGTTTTTCCCTTTTATATACGAAAGTTCATATATAGAACTTTGAAAAAAGTGTATCATTCTTATAGACAGTTAATTTTATTAATTACTGTTTGATATAGTAATAAATTAAAGTGCAATGATTGGGCTTATTTTCTTTATAATATGTGTTATACTTGGAGTTTGGAGTATAGAGAGCACACAGTTTAAGAGAATGAACCTAAATATAATTGTATTTTGGGTGTTAGTAATAATTGCGGGGTTGCGTTATAATGTGGGAGTGGATTATCCTGTATATGAAGATATTTATAATGACCCTTATTCTGTATATACTTATTCTATAGAGCCTGTGTGGCTTATAATAAATAAAATTTTGTATACTTTAGGATTGAATTCACGAGCATTCTTTTTTCTCACTTCATTAATGATAATGGGGGGATTTTATGTTGGTATTCGAAGGATGTCTCCTAATTTTTATATTTCCATTTTATTGTTTGTTATGTGTGGATTCTATTTTGATTCTATGAATCTTGTTCGGCAATATGTAGCTATATCTTTGTTGTTTGTAGCATTTACTTTCTTTTTGAACGGGGAGAATATAAAATATTTATTGTGTGTTTTGCTAGCAGCTTTGTTCCATTATAGTGTATTGGTAATTTTTCCATTCATTTTGTTAAGTCGTTTTAGATATTCTAATTGGCTGTTAGCTATCATCTTATGCATTAGTTATTTTGGTGGGACTTATTTGTTGAATCTGATTGTTAGCTATGTTATGCCCTCTTTGATGGAATTAGGTCGATATCAATATACTATAGAGGACTTTGATTCAGGTATAAATACTGGGATACTTAAACTTTTCTATAATTTGTTGGGGGTATTTATTTTGTTATTATATACTAAGCGAGTACAAACGCAGTATGTATTTGTGAATATGGTTATTATCGGGTTGGTATTATATAATACTTTCTATTTATTTATGCCTGCACGTCGCTTGTATCTTTACTTTTTCCCTTATATAGTGGTTCTTTTTCCTTATTACTTACAAAAGTTTAAGCTGACTTCTCAAGCTATAGTATTAGTAGGTTGTTGTTTGGGCTTCTTGAGTTTTCTTTTAAAAAGTAATTGGGGAATACCTTATTCTTTTGATGTTCTATTTTTATAGTATTATTTTTATGATACCGAAGACTATTCATTTTTGTTGGTTGAGTGGTGAAACATATCCTGAGTTAGTTTGTAAATGTATAAAATCATGGGAGTTAATTTTACCAGATTATGAAATTATTCTTTGGGATACTCAAAAGATTGATATTTATTCTAATTTGTGGTTAGAACAGTCCTATAAAAAAAAGAAATATGCTTTTGCTGCTGATTATATTCGTTTTTATGCATTGTATTATTATGGAGGAATATATCTTGATGCCGATGTAGAAGTTCTGAAATCTTTTAATCCGTTATTAGGTGAACACTATTTTTTGGGCGAAGAGGCAGGTGGTGATATTGAAGCTGCTGTAATAGGAGCTGAAAAAGGAAGTTCTTGGGTGAAAGAATGTTTGGATTACTATAGAGACAGACCTTTTATAAAATCAAATGGTAGATTGGATACTCGGCCTGTCCCTCTGTTAATAAACTCAGTAGTTGGAGGTAAAGGATTGGCTATTAAGCCATACTATTATTTTTCTCCTAAAGATTACAATATTGGTAAAATAGATATAAAAGAGAGTACATATTGTATTCATCATTTTGATGGTAAATGGTTAAAACGGGGATTAAAATATTCTGTTAAAAAAAACATTCATAAGGCATTGTATTTAATTATGGGGAGAGTTAAGCATAATAAAGTTATCCGTATAATTCGTATAATAAAAGATCGTTTTATATAAAGCTTATTCCTCTATGATTGTGTTCTGCCGTCACTTGCTTTTTATTATAGTTCTAGGTAATTAGATAGGAAATTATCAAATATTCGAACAAAATGTTTTCAGTGCTAATTTCTGTTTATAACAAGGAGAATTCTTTGTCTTTACGGCAAAGTTTAACTAGTGTGTTCCGCCAAAAGTTACCTCCTACAGAAGTCGTTTTATTAAAAGATGGTCCTTTAACAGAGGAATTGGATAAAGTTATTGCTGAATATGTGATGAGATACCCTGAACTGAAGATTGTTTCTTTACCTGTTAATCAAGGACTTGGTAAAGCACTGAATGAAGGCTTAAAGCATTGTTCCTACGATTTAGTTGCCCGAATGGATACAGATGATATTGCCAAACCTGATCGTTTTGAGAAACA
>OWIC01000822.1_pt1 | contig 11914 bp, 8 predicted proteins | sample 1732791 | NCBI WGS metagenome assembly OWIC01 (sample SAMN05065754, study PRJEB22554) | human gut metagenome | biome: ENVO:2100002; feature: ENVO:00000062; material: ENVO:00002003 | host: Homo sapiens | place: USA
AGGTACGTCCGGCGCAGCCTGCCGTACTTGCCCAGCGGCTTCCGGGGCTGGTTCAGGGTCAGGTTCGGGAGCTGGTAGTCCCCGACGGTCGAGTAGGTCACGTTCCTGCTGTTCGTATTCATATTGGCTCCTTTCTATATTGCGGCGGCGAATGGTGGTTTTTACGGTGCGCTCGATCTTCCGCAACACCTCTCGGCTCATGTCGCTGACTGCGGTGCCCAGCACATATACGGCGGCAGGCGTGGAAAAAGAGAAGATGGCCTGAAAATCGTCACGGTCAAAATGACCGTCCGGCTCAAGGCCGCAGCGTTCCAGAACCGTATACAGGATGCTGATTGCGGCGGCAGATTTGAACTGGAACTCCTGTCCGGCTTCATCATAATCTATCAGGAACGAACCGTCAACGATGTCGAGAATGTCGCCGCTGTTGTTGTCCCAATAGGAATCCACCAGCTTGCCCGTCAGGTCAGAAATCTGCTGGCTGAGCCTTTCATGGTAAACGCCGTACTCTCTGGCAATCATTTCCGACACAGGCTGCACCAGATCGGGGCCGAGCTGCCACACCTCCGGGTCACGGGAATTGCGGCGCACCCCGGTGTCGCTCACATCAAAGACATAGTGCAGACGCGGCACACTGCTGGACTGGTCTAACAGTGCGATGCCCTTGGAGCCGCGCCGGACATAGCGGTTCATGCGATTGTTCCAGATGTCGAAGCTGGCGCAGGCAGTGGCATCAGGCCGCTGGGCGTAGATCATGAGCTGGTCTGCAAAGCTGTACTTGTACAGCCGGGATGCAGTGGTCAGGTAGTCCGTCCAGTTTTCCCAATACCGGGTCAATTCTTTTGCCGTTTGCTGGGCAAGGTTCAGGCATTCTTGCGTTTTGTTTGGCATTGCGTTCCTCCTTCCGATTTCAGGATATAAAAAGAGCGGGTAACCATTTTATGGTTACCCGCAAAGAAATGCGTGTGTTTTTATTAGCAGAAACAATTTGCGAATTTACATTAGACAGCTGTTTTTAATGTCATTACACCAATGCTGTAAATTACTTTCTATATCAGTGCAGCCTTCCAAGTGAGATAGCAAATGCTTTTTATTCAGAAGGTAGATAAAGCAAAGAATTTCTTTTGCAGTTCGCTGCTTTTCAGAATCTGATATTACAGTGAAGAAATACATATCGGACATTGATTGGGTTTGTTCAAGGCGATGACTTCCATTGTTCAATATCAAACGGTACATTAAATTTTCAAAGTAGGTTTTATAAACATCTTCTGGCAACAAGGCCAATATGCTTTGGTCAGTTGAAATATCATCGAATCCTTTTTTGTACTGAAATGTAGAAAAAGCCTCCAACATCTGACGCATAATATTTCCAATAACTAATTCGTACTCGGTTGCATTTCCCAGTGCATAATTGTAGACGATTTTTATAAGTTCTGAATATTCCTGACGCTTATTGTAAGAAAATGTGACCAGTTTTTGATTTTTTAATTCATACAAGCGGTAAACCGGCTTTTCGCCACATATTGTTTCGCTGGCTGCAGTCAATTCTTTGAATATTTTTTCGGAGTCGTAATATGTGGGCAAATCATGAGTCATAATGATTGCGCGGGTATCTTTGTTTCCTAACAAAAATTTCCCAAGTTGATACCTCAAAAATGACATGATGCCCGTTTTGTTCTCTATATCAAAACTTGAAACAGGATCGTCAATTACTAATAGGTACTCTTTTGTATATCCAGAAGACTCCTCCTGATTTTGTAAAATACTGGCAAAAAAATAGCACAATCCAATTATATTTCGCTCGCCTTGCGATACTTGAGAGGGACGCACGGATTTTCCATTGGAAAGCAGTATATAATTTCCATTGCGATAGTCAATTTTGAATCTGGTGTTTGAGAAGAATATATAATTTAAGTTATTATTGATAATTGAAACAGCAACTTGAACATTCTTCTGCATGGCTTCCAACTCGTCTAAACGATGCTTTGTACGAGCAGAAGCATTTTGTAGCTCAACTAATTTTTCTTGTTCCTTTTTAGCTTGAGCAGCACATGCAAGATACCGCAAGTACGAATCTTGAATATCAAAATGCGCAATTTGATTATTGATTTTTGTTAAGTAATCAACAATTGGTTTTGTGGCAGTAATCTCTTTGTTGTATTCAATTCTCTCACATTCCAACTTGTCAAATGCGACATTTAGTCGAGTTAACAAAGTAGAGATGGGTTGTAATTGCTGCTCACAGGGGGTATAAGGATCATCTATTTTGCTTTGAATAACCAAGTTGTTATATTTAATTGCAGCATTGAATTCTAACAACAGCTTCGAACATAAGTCAGTATTTGCTAGTTTTATGAATGGTGAAAAGTTAAATTCGATTTCATCCATTATAAATTGGCGTAGAGATTCCTGATGTTCCTCAACAGCTTTGCTAAGTACCTTTTGAACACTTTGAACTAGATTTTGCTTATACTCTTCTGAAACTGGTTGCATACACACAGGGCAGGCACAAACATTTTTATTTGAGAAAATAGTAACCATTCTATTTAATTGAGAAGTATTTCCTGTTTGTGCTAGTTCGAGCAAATAATGTTCTCTTTCGGTCAACTCCGGCTTTTCAATTTTCATCTTTAGGAGCCGCATTATCTTCTCTTCATCATAATGGATATTAAATGTTGATATGCTACTTGAGATTGTCGCGTTACCTTGCTGAGCTTCTCGAAGTGATTTTAATGTCTCGTTAAACTCTACAATTAGCTGGTCACGCGTTTTTGATGTGGAGAAGGGGACAAGGTGCTTGTATGTATCATTATGAACGGAGGTGTTCTGTCGGTTGCCTTTTATCAATTTATCTCTACCTGCCCAACAGTCATCGCCTTGAAGTGCATAGCGCATTTTTTTCATATGATACTTAGGAGAAGTTTCGGTGTCATCTTTTTCATACGTCTGCACTATGGCTTCTTGTGCATCGCGTGCGGTCTTTAGTTCTTCTAAGTTCTTTCGTTCAGTTTGTATTTGCTCGGCAAGCTCTACTTGATGTCCTAACATTACAATTGTATTTAGCCCGGACTCTTGAATCTTTATATTTTTGTCAACATATTCTTCATCAAATACGAAAATGTGTGACTTATCTTCAGGCGTTAATTCAAATGGAGAATTGTTTGAATCCAAAAAGTCAGCTTGGATGATAGCCTCCTGAACTTCTCCCTTTGCACTTTTTACAGCCTTAGCCAGTGTGCTTTTTCCAGCACCGTTTCGGCCATAAAGTAAACTTCCTTTGACCTTTTTAATTTTGTTGCCGTAATGAGGATCGAGAAATAATATGTCTGACGAGTTTTCAAAGTTGGCACCACATACTCTTATGCCTGCAATATCCTTTAACATCTTATTATCCTCTCAAAATATATGAAATTCATCGAGTGCGACTTGTTAAGTAAAGTATACCATACTATTCGTTAACATAAAAGAGGATATGTATGCCGCCAAACGGCGGCAAAAATCAGTTGAGTGGAAATTCCAGTTCGGAAAACTCGGCATCGGTCATAAGTTTCAGCTTTTCAATGACCTGTTCGGACAGTTCCCGCAGGGCAGTTTCATCGGGCGTCAGGTAACATTGCATCAGGCGCAGCTCCTGCATCAAACCCAGTCGGGAGCCGGAATTGTAGAGCATCATCAGCGTCAATTCCTCGCCATTAAAGTTCATGAGCATCTCTCACTTTCCGGCACCCAACAAGGCTGCACTCCGGGGCATCGCATTTCTCTTTTGCGCCAGCCAGTGAAGCCAGCTTTTCCAGCGTGGAAGGGTGGCTGTTCAGCCCCAGTTCTTCGGCTTCGGCGGCTCTGTCCATGATAAAATCGTAGTCCTGTATCAGCCGCCGACCTTTTTCCATGTGATGTGCTTCCAGAATTTCTTCCCGGACTTCCTGAATCGTCAGTTCCGGGGCATCCAACTGCCCACCGTCCATCACAGAATAATCGCTGTGGTAGAGGGTGTAGTCCCATCCATCCTCACAGGACTGGATGGCAAGGTAGCCTTTGCCGCCCAGTTCCCATGCAGCCTGCTCGTCCTGTGTCTGAATCTCCGGGTAGAAGTCTGCATGGTTTCGTTCCATGACCTCGGCAAACTGGCAGATGTGGAACACATTGCCCAGACCGCCCATGTCAAAGTGATAATCATCCAGATGTTCCAGCCGTGCCGTAAAGCTGCGCCCATCCGGGTAATCCACCTGTACAACTCCGCCATCGGGAATGCGGTAGATGTCGTCATAGTGGCTGTTGATGAGACGAATATCCTTCGGCAGCGTTTCAGGCTCCCAGATGCGCCGTCTGCCGATACCAGCTTGCGGGATGTTTTCGAGGATCTTTACGCTTTCCTGTTGGATGACCTTGCGGTCATCGTCCGAAAGTTCAAACAGATACCAGTTCCGGGCGGCAGAAATGGCGTTCCTGCCATCGGGCGGCAGGTTCTTTTCCGAGATCTGCCCGCTTTCCAGCGGCTCACCAGTTACCTTGTTGTAGGTGGCAAAACCGACTCCTGCACCGTTTTCCCGGAGATGCAGATAGCGTTCATCGTTGATAAGGTAGACCGCTTCTTTTATCTGCTCCATCAGCACCCACCTTCAAATTCCAGCGAAAACTTGCTGCGGCCATCGGCTTCACAGGACAGCAGCACGGTGGCATTGTAGGTCTTGCCCTTGGCACTCTTGCAGTCCTTCAAGCGGACACGACCATCCCGCAGCAGCTTGTCCGCCACATGAGCGTCCAGCCGCTTGCCCAGACGCTTGAAGAACGCATTGTCCTTCCACAGCACGAAACGGCACTCCCTGTTCTCACAGAACCAGCCCTTTTCACGCTCCACAACATTTGCACCGCAGTTCGGACAGACACCAATGATTTTGTTTTTCATAAGCGCATTCGCTCCCTTCGTAGCCTCGGTGGTCGTTACCAGCGAGGAGATCATCTCTTTGATTTCAGTCATAAAAGTTTCCGGCTCCATTTCGCCACGTTCGATTTGCAGCAGCTTTGTTTCCCAGTCGGCGGTCATTTCCGGGGATTGGATTTCTTCAGGCATCACAGTGATGAGGGCTTTTCCCTTATCCGTGGGCAGCAGCACCTTGGTTTTCTTGGTGCCCTTGCGCTCCAGAAAGCCCTTCTGCACCAGCTTTTCGATGGTGGCGGCTCTGGTTGCCGGAGTGCCGATACCCTGACGCTCCACGCCCTCCGGCATACTGTCTGCACTGGCGGTTTCCATAGCGTGCAGCAGGGTGTCCTCGGTGAAATGCTTCGGCGGGGACGTTTGCCCCTCTTTCAGTTCTGCACCGGCAACGCTGCACTGGCTCTGTTCCTGCACATCCGGCAGAACAGCCGGTTCTTTCTGCTTGCCCAGCATTTTTCGCTCCACCGCTTTCCATCCCTCGGACAGCACCACCTTGCCCTTTGCGGAGAACTTCTCCCCGGCACAGATGGTAGAGAGCGTGGTTTCTGCATAGCGGTGCGGTTCACCTACGGCACAGAGCAGCCGTGCAGCAATCAGCCGCAGGATCTTCCACTCCCCGGCAGGGAGTGCGGCAAGGTCTGCGTTTGCCATGCTTTTCGTAGGCAGCAGCGCATGATGGTCGGTGACTTTGCTGCCATTGATGACCTGCTGCACATGGATGGGAAACGGTTCCTCCACGGCAAACGCCCCGCCCGTATCTGCCACAAGCCCCGGAAGGGATGCCGCCATATCCTCCGTCAAAAAGCGGCTGGCCGTGCGGGGGTAGGTGATGAGCCGTTTTTCGTAAAGACTTTGGGCATAATCCAAGGTCTGCTGCGCCGTAAATCCCAACAGACGGTTTGCATCCCGCTGCAATGCGGTAAGGTCATAGAGCTGCGGCGGGCTTTCGGCTTTTTCCTTGCGCTCCATCTTCTGCACCGTGACACGCCCCTCCTTTCGGCATTTGGAAAGCAGCAGTTCGGCATCCTCTTTCTGGGCAAACCGCTTGCTGGATGCGGTGCCGCCGTCTGCAAGGGTCAGGGCAACCGTGTAGAATTTCTCCGGCACAAAGGCGGCGATGGCGGCTTCCCGCACCACCGTCATGGCAAGCACCGGGGTCATAACACGCCCCACCGCCAAAGGCTGGTTGTACAGGCATGAAAAAAGCCGGGACGCATTGATGCCGACCATCCAGTCGGCACGTTCCCGGCAGAGTGCTGCATTGTACAGCGCATCGTATTCAGTTGACGGTTTGAAATGGGCAAAGCCCGCCCGGATAGCGGTTTCCTCCATGCTGGACAGCCACAGGCGGGTAAAGGGCTTTTTGCACCCGGCTTGCTGGTACACCAAGCGGAAGATCAGTTCTCCCTCGCGCCCGGAATCGCAACTGTTCACGATGCTATCCACATCCGGGCGGTGCATCAGCTTTTGCAGGATGCCGAACTGCTTTTTGGTGCCAGCAGACACCAGATACTGCCACTTTTGCGGCAGGATGGGCAGGTCTGCGATGCTCCACTTGACGTACTTGGCATCGTAGACATTGGGTGGAGCCAGTTCTACCAGATGCCCGATGCACCAGCTGACGAGATAACCGTTGCCCTCCCAATAACCATCCTGTCGATTGGTCGCACCGAGAACCTTTGCGTAAGCTGCCCCGACTGAGGGTTTCTCGCTGACCACAAGCTGATAAGACAATAAGCATCAACTCCTGTTCTTTTCAGATTTAGATATGTAAGGCGGCAAATGCCGCCTTAAAATCAGATGGGTTCGGTATCCTCCTCGCCGGTGTCCTCCGGCTCGTCCTCGGTGGGAATCTCAAAATCGCCCTTGTCCTCGGTATAACCTGCATCGGGGTCGAGGGCTTCTTTTTCTGCCTGCTTTTTCTGCTTCTGCTTTGTGAAAGCGTAGAAGCCGCCGCCTGCCGCCAGCGCAATCAGCACGACCACACCCAGAAAGCCGGATGCGATCTTTGTGACCTTGTTTTCCTTGGGCTGTTCTGTGCCGGATGCTGCCGCTTCTTCCGCAGCTTTCTTGGCTTCCTCCTCGGCTTTCAGCCTGTCCTGCTCTGCCTGCGTCGCCGCTTCTTTTTCAGCGGTATAAGCGTCTGCATCTTCTTCCTCCATCAGCGCCAAAAGGTCTGCTTCGTCCACCAGATTCATAAAGTGGACGGTCTGCTGCCCTTTGGCGTTGCGGTCGATGACCAAGTAGAACGTATTGCCCGACTTGCTGACCAGCGTAATAAACTGCTGACCGCTGCCATCGGAATAGTCGGTGTGGTAGTCGTCTACCAGCGTCAGGTTGCCCTCCGGGGTCAGGGCACCAGAGGTTTCATCTGTGATGGTGACAACATCCTCCTCCACGACTTCCGGCAGAACCGGCTGCTCCACCGGGGCGACTTCTCCCTCAAAAGCAAAGGCGGGAGCCGCCATGCCAGCGCACAGTGCCGCCGATACCAGCAGCGCACCCAGTTTCTTAATCTTCATCTGCATCGACCTCCTTCTCAAAAGTTGCACCCACGGCAGACAGCGCAGCCGGGTTCGGGGTGGCAGTTGCCGACTGCCGCAGCAGGGCAGCAAGCTGTTCCGGTGTGACCTTTGCGGTCCGCACCATTTCGTTGACCTCGGCGGAATCCTCCTCCTGAATGCGCCGTTCCAGAATCTCGATGCGGTTGTTCAGTTTGATGCGGCGCTCCTTCTCTTTTTCCAGCATCGCCCGCAGCTTATCCGATTTTTCACTCATAGTTGAACCCTCCATTTCATTTTGAAAGCCGTCCAAAACCGGACAGGTATTTCTGCCAGTAGGACGAGTGAATGTTTGCGTACTTGATGGGGTCTCCGGCACTGACCATCATGCCATTGCCGAGGTAGATTCCAACGTGACTTTTTCCGGGGGTATCATACGTTCCCTCGAAGAAAACAAGGTCACCGGGCTTTGCTTCGGCTTCGGAAATGTGCTGGCTCTTGTTCCACAAGCCGTTTGCGGTGGTGCGTCCCACATCGTAGCCGTTCTGGTTGTATACCCAGCAGACATAGCCGGAACAGTCGAACCCGGTTTCCGGGGTAGAGCCGCCCCACACATAGGGCGTACCCACATACTTTTGAGCTTCCTTGTAGATGGCGGCGAACTCCTCATCTGTCAGGGCTTCTGCCGGAACCTGATAGTCGATGCCCGGTGTACCGGAACCATCGGAGCCACCGGGCGGTAACCCTCCATTGAACAGGTAGGGTCTGCCGCCCAGAGTATCCTGAAAAATCTCGTACCGTTTCCATTGGTCGGCATTCAATTCTTCCCGGATAACGACTTCCAGCCCTTTGTTCACCAATTTGGTGTGGAAGATTCGATACTCGTAAGGCACCTGTGTGGGAACCGGGATTCCTGCCGGGCTGATGACCCAGACGGTCTTATACCGTATCTGCACCTCTACCCATGTGGTCAGCTTGTACTGCTTTTTGAAGGTCTCCTTCAACTTGCCCTGCACTTCTGACCGGGTGTAATCGTCGTAGAGGGTGGTCAAATACGAAGTGAGCTGCCACGGGTCATGCTCGATGGGGTCGAGGTGGTACTGGTACTCGTTGTAGCCGGGATGGTCAGTGGGGGTGCGTTTGATCTTTTTGTCCAACTCTTTTTCCAGTTTTTTGTAGTCCTGTTCTGCACCCCGGATGTCCCGGTCCTCGGCAGAGTACATGGTCTGCCCGGACACCTGTGTGCCGCCGGAAAAGAGGATGCCGCAAGACGAGAAGCCGGACATCACCATGAGGATGAGCAAAAGAAAAACGCCCACAATTACCAGAACGTGCGCGTTGCCCTTGGCGGCATTCATCAGCCCTTTTACGGCGGTGCTGACGGCAGTTTTGCCTTTCTCCACCGCCTGTTCCACGCTGGACCGGGCAGCAGATGCACCGTTGGATGCCGCTTTGCCGCCTGTGGTCTGCTCCGCCGTGCCCGACCGGGCGGCGGTATAATAGCTTTTGTGAATTTCTTGCCGTTGTTTCCAACGTGAAAGCCAGTTGGAGCCGCCCTCACCGGTGCCGGATGCGCCTGCATCTTGTGCCGAAGTCGGATTCTGTGCAGAAGATCTTGCGGTTTTGGTGCCTTTCTTGCCCTGCATTTTGGCTTTCTTTTTCAGCTTCCGGGCATAGCGGCTCTTGGCAATATCGTGGGTGGTCTCGGCGGCTTTTTCGCCCTCGCTCAGAGCCTGCACACCGACGTTTTCATCCTCGTACTGGTCAACTTCCCGGTGCACCGCAGAGCGGGCGGCATGGGCGGCGTACATTTCTCGCTTCTGCGCCTTGCTCAACCGGCTCAACTCGTCCGGGGTCAGTTCTGCCTTGCCAAAACGCAGGTGCTGGGCTTTTTCGGCAGCCTTTTCTGCATCGGTTTTCAGCTTTTTCTTTTTGGGCATCGACTGCTCTACCTTGGCTTTCTTCGGGGGTGAACGGGTCTTTTTGGCGGACGTTTCCTCTTTGATGTTCAGTTTCGCTTCGCTCATTTCTGTGCGCCCTCCGAGACCTCACCCAGCTTGGTGGTCATGATGCGGTAGAGTTCCAAATCAGTGGGGAAACGGTCAACGAACGGAAGAATGACATTGCCGAAAAAAAGCAACCCCTCGCCCTCACCGGAGTGGGTGACGTAGGAAAGCTGATAAGGGCTGATGTTGAGCTGCTTTGCGAGAATCTGGCGGTCTCCCGCAGCCTGATTCAACATGATAATCATGTCACTGTTTTCGAAAATATTCTCGACTTCACGGGAAGAAAGAAGGTCTTTCACGTTCTGGGTCAGCCCTGTGGGAATACCGCCCCACTTGCGGAAACGCTTCCAGATCTCCACGGAATAAGCGGCGGTCTGCTCCTCTTTTAAGAGGAGGTGCATCTCATCCATATAATACCGGGTGGACTTGCCGCTGCTGCGGTTTGCCGTGACACGCCCCCACACCTGATCCTGCACGATGAGCATACCGAGTTTCTTCATCTGTTTGCCCAGTTCCTTGATGTCGTAGCAGACGATGCGGTTATTGACGTTCACATTGGTGCGGTGGTTGAACAGGTTCAGGGAGCCTTTCACATAGATTTCCAGTGCGGTGGCAACATGGTGGGCTTCCTTCTCGTCCTGTTGGAGCAGAGCATTGTATAAGTCCTCAAGAATGGGCATATTCTCCGGGCAGGGGTCTGCAAAATATTTGCGGTAAATCAGATGCACACAGCGGTCGATGACGGTTTTCTCCACCGGCAGCAGCCCTTCCTTGCCGCCCACCACCAGTTCGCACAGCGAAAGGATAAAGTCGGCTTTCAGGGAAAGCGGGTTATCTTCCTCGGAGTAGTTGGCGTTAATGTCCATGGGGTTGATGAACTGGGTGCTGTTGGGGCTGATTTTGATGACCTGACCCTTCAAACGATTCACCAGCGGCGAGTATTCGCCTTCGGGGTCGTTGATGATAATATCATCATCCGTCACCAGAAAGGCGTTGGCGATCTCACGCTTTGCCGAGAAACTTTTGCCGGAACCGGGAGTACCCAAAATCAGGCCATTGGGGTTCTTCAGCTTCTTCCGGTCCACCATGATAAGGTTGTTGGACAGGGCGTTCAGACCGTAATACAGGCTTTCTTTGCCAGATTGGTACAGTTCCTGTGTGGTGAACGGGATGAAGATGGCCGTGCTGCTGGTGGTCAGCCCTCGCTGAATTTCGATCTGACAGTCTGCCAGCGGCAGGCTGCTCATCAGCCCCTGCTCCTGCTGAAAGTCAAGGCGGCACAGGTTGCAGTTGTGCTTCTGTGCAATGCTGGATGCCTGAAAAACGTTGTTTTCCAGTTCCTGCTCTGTGCGTCCAGTGTTCAGCACCAGAAAGGTAACAAGGAACATCCGCTCGTTCTGGCTCTGCAATTCTTTCAGCAGAGCCTTTGCGTCACGGCCATAGGTTGCCAAATCGGACGGAATAATGTCGATATCATATCCGGCACGGATGGCCTTCTTCTGTTCCTCGATCTTGCTGCGATCCAGTTCCGTAATGGTGCGCTTGACGGTCTTGATGGCACGGTTCTGATCGACACTCTGAATGTGCATGGTAACGATTTGCGAGGAATCCATGTCCAGAAAGTCCTTCAGCAGCTGGTCGCTGATGTCGGATGCCGTGATGCTCAGAAAGCTGGCAGCGCAAAAGATGCCGCCCATTTGGAACGTCCGGGAATTTTTGAAGGCAAAGGCGGTGGGTGCAATGGCATCCTTCACCGAAAGGCCGCTTTTCACAAGGTCTTTCCAGTCAAAGTGGAACTTGCTGGCACCGTCCATATTGAACATATCGTGCATGAGTTTCAGCCGCTGGACACCGTTCAGGGGCTTTGCCTGCACCCCCAGTCGGTGAAAGTTGTTGAGCAAATCGTTTTGGATGTGGTCAAGCCGGGGCTTGACCTGTGCCATGCTTTCGCCCTCCACACCAAAGGTGATGAATTTGGTCTTGGTCAAACCATTATTGCCCTTGGCAAGCTGCTGGCGCAGCATCTGGGAATACTCCGCACGAACATCGTCAAAGCCGTCCTTCTGGAACGGAATGCGGATGCTCTTTTCAAACTCGGTGCTGTCGGTTGCCATGTTCACGAAGGACAGCTCAAATTTGATGGAGCTGTCGAAGAAGTTCAGAAAACTGCACCATTCTTCGAAAATAGCGGTCTTATCCTCCTGCTGCGCCAGCTGATAGTTGATGTCCTGATACTGGATGGTGCGGGTGTAATAGTTGGGCTTCACCCGGCAAGTGCCATCCTCAAACATCCGCTGCATGGGGATAGATTGCTGGGCGGTCCGGGGCACAGCAGGCTTCGGCGGCTTTTTCTTGCCGCTTTTATCGGTCTTTTTCCAAAACGGAATCATCGGTCATGCCTCCCTTCATCAAAATCGCATAGTAGTTGTTGGTCTTGTAGGGGCGAATCTTCGGGCGGACAAACCGGGACT
>OWIC01000904.1_pt1 | contig 10597 bp, 4 predicted proteins | sample 1732791 | NCBI WGS metagenome assembly OWIC01 (sample SAMN05065754, study PRJEB22554) | human gut metagenome | biome: ENVO:2100002; feature: ENVO:00000062; material: ENVO:00002003 | host: Homo sapiens | place: USA
TAGAATCTACTCCAACTACGAACCTACCACTTAAATCAGGAACACTTATATAACCTGCCCTAGTAGAAGAAGTATTATATTTCTCACCAATGGCCTTATATAATTCGGGATATTCAGCTATACTTACCTGACCTCCATTACAGAGTACATAGTTCTCTGGAACTCCGGGGCCTGACCATAGTTTGATTATACCTATATCTCCCGAAGTTTCTTTTTTACCTTGTTTACAAGTTACACTTATAGTTTTACCAGACTCTCTTTGAGTAAATATTACTTGACCTACTCGTTCATTATACATATTATCATTTAAGCTCATGATAATAGTAGTACCAGAGCCAGATATATCCCCAGAGTTTTCCCTAGTATAATCTACAGTAACTGGATCACCAACTTTCTTTCCATTGATTACCATTTGTTTAGTAGATATAATAGTAACCTCTTTACTTTCTCCTGTAGGCTCAAAATATAATTCAGTGGGTGAAACTCTAAAATCATATTCGTAATTGCCTTCTCCTTTCTTGTGAATAAGCTTTACTTCTTTAGTTGACCCATCTACAGCTTCCACTGTTAAAATCTGAACTATATCTTTGTCCGTAGAATTCTTTTCTTCTGGTGTTACTGTTATAACAGTTCTACCAGAACCTTGATTCTTGCTTATAGTGAATCCCATTATTTTCTATATCTCCTTATTTCTTTACGAAGTTCTCTTACTATGGTTTCCTTCAGAACCTTCTTACCACCTACTTGTTCGAATGCGGGTTTCCATAATGGTCTTGGAGGTAAATTACCACCTCTAGAACCATATTCCAACATGATAGCTACTTGGTTCAAGGTTCTTTTACTAGTCCTATCACCCTTTCGGGTTTTCTTAAGATTAGTAGGTATACCTACGTAAGTTCGATTCTTCTGTTTTACTATTTGTACTGATCTCAAATACTGACCCGTATAATTCAAAAGGGTATGCTCTCCGTATCGTTTAATGGTATTAGCCGAGTGAGGATCCCAATGAGTTCCTCTTGGAGGAGTACCCGTTCTTAGGCATTTTTTCACAAGTCTGAGAAGTTGATTGCCGAATTTCTCAGTAGCTCTATCATAGGCATTCTTCATGATAGATGGGGTTTCGGCAATCAACTTCTCAGCTCTAGCCTGTTCTTTTGGGTCAGTATATATCTGTAAGTCTCCCAAGGGAGTACTTATAGTTATGTTTACTGACTTACTTGCCATCTGGATTTTCCTTCGGTTTATTCAAGCCAAGTGAATCCATCATAAGATTTATGGCTTGCTGTTGTGATTGTAATACTGATACTACATCATTCCTGAATGAAGCGAATTCTTCATTGAATTGACTACCATTAGTGGGCTCCTTCTTTTCAAACATAGCAAGGATATTATCACATTCCTTTACTATGTTCTCATATTTACCCACATTATTAATAATATTGAGAGCCTGTGATCTTTGCAATGATACCTCGTTTACAATGTTAATTCCTACTAGAGTGTAGTACACATTGTTATAAATACCCTCATCCCCATCCGAAGGTAAATATACTGTTACTGTACCAATGGAATCTTGAAGAACAATTTCTATAAGATTAGAAAAGCCATCACCATTTTCATTAGCTCTGGGTTTACTTTCTCCTACCTTTACTACTTTAGCTCGGTCAAAGATTGGGTACATTGATCTTCTGTCTCTTTCTAGAGAAAAGACTGAATCTCCTCTTTGTAATGATTTAAATTTCATTTCTTCCATACTGCATTATTTTTATTGATTAGACTTAATCCCATTTGAACCATACTGGGATTCTGTTTCATAAATTCTACTAGGTTCAAGAAGTTATAGTATCCATAGATATCTATCAGTCTTTGTGCTTCATCAGCTACTCTCTTTGCTACCTCTAAATTAGGAGCTGGTAGTTGCATTTGGAGAGTAAAGGTTTGTAGTTTATTATCTTCTTCCATATTTCTTACTAGATTAAAACGAAAAAAGGGAAATACCCACTACAGGTACCTCCCTTTTCCCTAATCAACTTTAATAGAAATTATGCAGTTTTATTACCTAAAGCCTGTACTACTGAGTTAATGATGTTCTGATCTCTTTGAGCATCAACTACTCGATTCAGTCTAGCAATTTCTTGGTCTTTTGCAGTGTTCTCAATCAAGCACTTAATCTCTTGCTGGCCTTTCATTACCTCGCAATGATTACGTTCTGCCTGAAGAGCCAACCTGTTTTCGGATTCTCTAACTAGGCCTTTAATTTCACAGCAGCAAGTTGACTGTTGATGTTCCATCTGGCAAAGACGGTCCATAACCCGATTGAACCCTGCTCCCATTTGATCACGAGAATCCCGGATATCAGAATTAGTCTTATAACCAAGATCACAAAGGCCACGTTCAGTAGCAAAGCGATTGTTAAGTACTTCTTTACCTACACCCTCTACTTGTCTAGAAACTCCTGCAACTTCAGAAGTAACTCCACGAGCAGCATCAGATATGTCTTTGTAAATACCAGATTTAACTTCCATAATGATTTAGTTTTAAAGTTAATAATTAAATTTATCTATCAATAAATGTACTAGTGTTGTGTTTAGGATTAAATTGTCTAGGTGGGCCAAGAAACATCCCAATGATGGGTATTATTCCCCTCTTCAATCCTAAAGTTACCAATTGATAACCATAAACCTCTTACAGAATTATAGGCCCATACATAAACATTATCTCCAACCCCTCTATCCTTAGTAGTACTTTGAAGAGAATTCACAGTTATTTTACCTTCTACTGAGTTTACTATAATACCTTCACGTATTAAGCTCATATTATACATAAAGTCAGAAGTATGAGGTATATTAGCCGTATCAAATAATCCCCACGTATCTTGATCATTACCATTTGAAATATTTAAACTTAATTCTAATCTGAATTTATTTATTTTAGCTTCTTGAACTATTGTTAGAGTACACGTTTTACCAGATTCCCCTTGAGTAAAGGTAATAACTCCAGTTCTAGATGAACTACTGTTATTAGTGGTTACCTTATATGTAGCCCCAGCACCTGAACCAGATATAGTAATCCAATCCACATTAGAAGATAAAGCCCAATTAAGGAATTGATTACCATTCTTCCTAGAATATACTCTTACAGGTCTATTGTATGATGAATCTGAACTTGGCCAACCAGAATAAGTAAGAGAAGTACTCAAAGAATCCCCCGAGTTTTCTCTAATACCAAACTCATAAGTTGAAGCACTCTGTTGTACAGTTTGTACTAACTCTCTATCTAAGCCATTAGGTTGATTAGCTCTGATTGTAAGAGTTCTGCTTGCAGGCTTTGAATGCTCAGGTATGGTAAGGGTTACTTTAAATATATAATCAGTCACATTAGTAATGGATTCGGTTACTCCAGAAGGCAACAAGATAAGTGTAGGTTTAATAGCTTCAGTAGAACTTAAAGAACCATTAACATATCTAGACCTATAACTCTTTATATAAAAAGAAATATTACCTCCCTCACCTCCAACAGTACCTATGGATAAAGTACTAGTTTTATAACCCCTACTTTGTTGGGTACTGTGCTCAAATACCATACCACTACTAGGATAAGTTACCTCAGCCGAATCCTGTATAATGGTTAAATATACAGGAGTTGCCGTATCGTAAGTAAACTTAATTTTAAAAGTTCTATGTGATGAGTTAGGGTTTGGTGCTACACTAATACTACATCCACTAGAATTTTTACCAGAGATGGTAATATCAGATGAAGTTCCCTCAACTACTTCAGCTGAAGTATAATGAGTTCTAATGTTTTCTACATAAGTTCCGTTTATATATTTATCATAATTGGCATTTACTGTCAACCTAAATTCTGAACCAGTTCCAGATACATTCTTAGTAGTAGGGTCTATAGACAGGTGATCTACATAAGTTACTTGACCTCCTTCCTGAGAAATTGAGATAGTCTGGTCTGTAGCAGTTGGGAAATAGAAAGTAACCGTAAAGCTTCTAGCAGAACCACTATTACTTGGGATAGAAATACTATTCCCACTAATAGAAGCCGGACTAGAAACCCTTACGGTAGCAGTTTCTGATTCTGTATAACTACTACCTTGACCATTCCAAGTATAACTTCTACTTGCACTCTTAGCAGTTACATTAGATTGACCTCCACTGTAACTGAAAGAAGTTTTATCTACTCTACAATTATAACTCCATGAAGAATAAACTTTTCTACCTGCTGCCTGGGTAAAGGTTGCCCTTAGGGAAATATCTGAATACTTCTGTTTCCAACTTACTACGGTATCTTTGCTATCGAAAGTAGTATTATTAGGTACGAATCTTTTACAAACTCCATCTACCTCTTTTTTAGTATACCACCCATTGGAAGGTTCAAAACCTTGTTCCCAAGTAAGTTCTTCCTTGGTATCGGGCAGAATAACCCCATCTACATATTTAACTCTCCAAGATTCAATAAGCCCACAAAGAAATTCTCCCCCAGTAGCTGGAGCATCAAATGATGGGTCTCTAATCCACTTGAACTCATATTTCCATTGCTCTGTATGGAGATCTTCTAACTTGACACATTCGTTGTCACCATAGCTATCAGCATTACTAATTACGGCATTAAGACTGGTATTCGGATTGTGACCTGCATTTAATTTGGCTAATATCTCAGCTTTGGTGGGGCACTCATCAGAGACCTTACCCCAACCAAGCTTCTTATAAATAGCCCTCCAAGTTGCTATTTCTGCCATATTACTTATTGTTTAATTGTTTCTTAAAGTCTTCGAATTCTTTTCTCAATAACTTAACTCCTTCGAGAGCCATGACACTGAGCATTTCATATTCTACCACTTTTACTTTTACATATTCCTGACCATCTTCTCCAACGAAAGTTTCGAATCTAGATTGGTTAGGTACTTGAGAAGCAGGTATATTATTCTCTGATACCAACAGCGGTTCGATTTCCTCTAAGCTCTGAGCAATAGTTCCCACTTGGTATTTACCATTCATCTTGAAGTGAACCGTAGGTATATTGCAGATTTGGTCTAGAGTATGGTTCAAATTCTCTACTTGAGATTTTAATCTACCATCTGATTCCTTCCAGAAACCAGAAGCTGCAGTAGTTTTAGCAAATACTACTTGGTCTGTAGTAGCCAATCCTAATTGAGCTCTAGTTACATTATGAGGATTATCCCTTCTGTTTGCATGGGTACTTAAGTCGGTCTGAGCTTTTGTACCTGCTGCCTTAGCATCTGCAATAGCAGCAGACTGAGCAGTAGATACTGGCATATCTGCTGGAGCTAAGTTCTGTACATTACCTAAACCTATCTGAACTTTGGTTACATTGTGAGGGTTACTCTTATTGCCAATATGAGCATCTAAGCTTTCCTTGATTACTTTGTCAGAATCCTGGATTAATTTCTCTAATGCAGTTTTAGCAGCATCAGTATAAGCCTTAGCTTCATTCAGGGCATTGGTAATATCTCCATTTAGACCAGAATTAAGTTTGTTGAACATCTCAACAGTTATTACTCCAGCTCGATTAGCATTAGCAGCTAAGATCTCTAATGTTTGTGTAGTAGCTTCACCATATACTCCATCAGCTTTAGTAGATTTATTGATCTGTACCCAAACTTTATCTGTATTCTGAACTACCCCTTTACCAGAAATTATAATAGTACCTGGAATAGAGTTAAATAATTTCTTATCCGCTGCAGTTTGTACACCAGCTTTTTCTGCAGTAGAAGCAGGTATATCTACCTGTTTATGAGGTTGTGCCGTATAATGATCATCTTGATCAGTTACAAATTGTTTACGATAATAATGGTATTTTAATTGTACATAATCTGCATATGCTTGACCAAATTCTATTGTATCTACAACAGTATTTGGAATACTGTTGGTTATAGCAGTAGCTTTTCTACCTTTAGCACCATCATAAGCAGTACCAGTAACTTCTCCAAGTATCAGTGAAGAGGTATTACTATCTACAAACTGAGTACCTGACCAACGGAATTGATAAGAGGGTTCATCCTGGGTAATATTCAAATATATCTTACCTGATTCTCCAGTAATAGGATTAGCATGATCTGGGTCAGAATATAATTTAATATTGCTCAGCTTTCCAGTTTCACTGACATCATAAGTAGCATAAACTTCGATAACATCATCAACATAAGAGGGCAATTGACTAGATGGTACTAAGCCATTACCATCCAAAGAAGCAAATCCATTAGCCTTACCCTTAGTTGCTACGAAATCATCATACTTCTTTTCTAAGTTATTGATATTAGTTTGTAACTTATTCTCAAGAGCAGTATCAGCATTGGCTCTTGCTTCAGCTTCCGCATTAATACTATTCATCAAGCTATTATCGGATTCGGTACGAGCATCTGCCTCTTCTCTAATAGCCTGAGTGAGTTTAGTATCCAATGCCGTATCTGCATCTTTTCTATCCTGGATTTCTTGAGCAAGAGAAGCTTCTGAAGCTTCTTTCAGTGCTTCAATTGCATCTTTTCTATCTTGGATTTCCTTAGCAATCTGCTGAGGTAAAGTTTCATCTAACTTAACTTTATCAGCAGCAGACATGGTACCAGCTTTAGTAGTTGAAGCCACTGGTAAATTTAAAGTAGTATTATCATCTTTATATACTCCTTCATTTACAGTCTTTCGGTTTACTGATACTGTAACCTTGTTAGCATCTGAAGTTGCTCCTTCTCCAACTACTACAGTCCGAGGAATAGAGTTAAATAATTTCTTATCCGCTGCAGTTTGTACACCAGCTTTTTCTGCAGTAGAAGCAGGTATATCTATAGTGAAATTATTTGGTTTCTGTATACCCTCATCAGAATTATAGGTACTTCTATTTAGGTTAGTAGTAACTACACTTGCTTTAGGAGTATAGCTAGCTCCAGTGATATAATCATTAGGCATAGAATCCAATCTCTTCTTATCTGCGGCTGATTGAAGACCGGCTTTAGTATCAGTAGAAGAAGGTATAGCAAACTTACGAGTCACGGGTTCTCCATAAAGATTGTCTTCTCCTTTTACAGAACTCTTAAAGTTTACTTCAGCTGAAGTACCATTGATAACTAGGTTCTGGTCAATTTCTGTAATCACAGTCAAGGGTAAAGCATCTGAAGTTGCTTCTTCAGCCTGTAAACGTGTCTCATGGTCATTAGTGACATTGGTAAACTTATTATCCAATGCCGTATCTGCATCTTTTCTATCTTGGATTTCCTTGTCAATACGTTTACCCAGAGCATTATCGGCAGCAATTCTTGCAGCTTCTTCAGCATCGATATTATCCTGGAGAACTTTATCTGCAGCAATACGTTCATTACGTTCTGTAGTAAGATCCTGAGTATTCTTGTCTACTTTAACTTCAATACGAATATCCTCAGCCTTTCTAGCCTCAATTTCCGTATTCAATAGTTCCTTGATTTCAAGGTAGCCCGTATTCTGATTACTTTGTAATCCCTGAATTAATTCTAGGTTACGTTGAATATTAGCAGTATTCTTAGCAATTAATTCATCCTGAGCCTGAGCCTTTGTTAATAATTCAGAACGAGTTTCTGTTACGAAAGTTCTCAGTTCACTTACTGTAGCATTAAGAGTAGTACTTAATTCAGTAAACTTCTGAGTAACTTGTTCATCAGCTGCAGTTCTATCGGAGATTTCCTTATCTATAATACCTTTAAGTTCAGTCAGCTTATTAGTAATTGTAGTTGCAAAGTTAGGATCATCTCCCAATGCTTTTGCAATCTCTTCTAGTGTATCTAATACTCCAGGAGCAGAACCAATAACCTTTTGGATTGCAGCTTCTACTTGTTCGGCATTCTGATAGTTAGAATCGTTTTCCAACTGAGATACCTTAGTAATGTAGTTAGCAAATTCCTGGATATTATCTAACTTAGCTTTTAATAAGTCGGTAAAGTCATTTGAAGAAAGCTCTTTGCCATCTACTTTATCAACCTTTCGGTCATTCAAGTTTTCAACAGCCTGAACTCTATCTGATACTTCCTGAGTAATCTTATTCTCTAATAGAGTGTCTGCCTGAGTACGATTAAGGGTTTCGGTATCAATATTATTCTGAAGCTTGGTATCTTCTTGTAGTCTACTTTGAGCCTCATCATTGATATCCTTAGATATAGCTACCAAATCATCTTTGTGATTTTCCATAGCTGTAGTCAGAGAATCCTTAAGAGCTTGTTCAGCAGCCTTAGCTCTTTCTACTTCGGTTTGAATAGCAGTAGTGTTATTAGTTACTTTCTCCCTGAGCTCATCTAAAGAACCGGTTACTCCACTATTGAGGCTATCTATTCTGGTGCTTAAAGCATCATCACCTGCCTTACGATCTTTAATCTCCTGGTCGATTCGAGCATTGATTTTCTCATCTTCATTTGCCCGGGCAGTAGATTCAGTATTTATCAAGCCAGTGAACTTATTATCTAATAAAGTATCTGCTGAAGTTCTATCAGAGATCTCCTTATCGATATTCTGCTGTAAAACAGTATCACCAGCTTCTCTCTTTGAAACCTCAGTGTTCAAGTCGATATTTACCTTATCTACCTGAGACTTAAGATTAGTATCAGCATTGGCTCTTGCTTCAGCTTCTGCATTAACCATGCTTTTTAATTCAGCATAATCTTCAGCTTCCTTAGTAATCTGGTCGTTTAATCGGTCAGTATTACGTTGGATATTTGCCTTGTTAGCATTTACTTCTGTTTGCAAAGTATCTATCTTAGCCTGAAGTTCATTTTTAACAGTATTTACCGCATCCTGAATAGATAAAGCCAATTCTTGTATCTTGGTAGCATTAGCAGTTACCCGAGTATCTAATGCAGCATCTGCCGCCTTACGATCTGTTTCTTCTTTAGTAATAGCAGCCTGTAATGCAGCATCAGCATCTTTTCTATCCTGGATTTCCTTATTCAGACTAGCTTGAATACCATCGGTATTACCAGTAATCTTATCTACCTCATTATCAACATATTCTTTCAGCTTAGCTTCAAGAGCAGTATCAGCTTCTTTACGGTCAGAAACTTCCTTATCTACATTAGCTTGTACTTGGGCATCAGCCTCTGTACGATTAGTAATTTCTTGATTCAACTGTTCGGTGATAGCTGCCAATTTCTTGGTAATGGTAGTTGCAAAGTTGGGGTCATTACCCAAAGCATCTGCAATTTCCTTCAAAGTATCAAGAACCTCTGGAGCTTCCCCAATAATCTTTTCAATAGCTGCCTGGAGATCTGCTTCAGTTTGATAACCAGCATCATTGATAAGCTGAGATACTTTTGTGATATAGTTGGCATGTTCTTCAATGCCATCCAATTTAGCCTTGAGAATATCAGTAAAGTCGTTTTTAGTAAGAGAATACCCTTCTCTTTTATCTACCTTACGATCATCTAAACCATTATCTGCAGCAATACGTTCTTGTTTTTCTTGCTCTAGTTTTTCAAGCAATTCAGTTTTATTTGTACCTGCCTGAGTTTTCAAATCCTCAATCTTGTGATCAAGGATTTCATCTTGAGCAATACGAGTTTCTTTTTCATTATCAATGTTGTTCTGAAGTACAGTATCTGCATTCTGACGGTTCTGAGCTTCTTGAGTAATGTTCTGCTGTAAACCATTATCTGCATTCTGACGGTCAGAAACTTCTTTTACAATCTGCTGATGTAATACTTCATCCTGAGCAGTACGAGCTGCAGCTTCGGCATTAATCTTGGATTCAAGTTCTTGGTCTGCAGTTTTACGGTCACTGATTTCAGTGTTCAGTTTAGATTCTAATGCTACATCGGCATTTGCTCTTTCTGAAGCCTCGGTCAGAATCTTATTATTTAAGTCGGCAATATCCCTAGTATGATCTAACTGTACCTGATGAACAGCTTCGGTTAATTTCTCATCAGCAGCTCTACGTTCAGCAGCTTCCTTTTCTACCAATTCTTTAGCATATTCTTTGGCTTCAGTTAAGTTATTATCAGTTTCTACTTCCAAATCACCAACCCGGTCTTCTACCTTTTGAATACGAGCATTTATTGCTTCGATCATCTTAGTAATATCCTGTACTACTTTAGTGATAGCTGCATTCAACGTATTAACCGAGTTAACCAAGTTATCGTTCACAATCTTAATCTGAGAAGCTAATTCGTTTTCACGATCCTTAGCTCTGGTTACCTCAGCTTCTAATTGAGTACGTAATTCGGTTAATCGGTTAGTGATATTGGTAGCAAAGTTCGGGTCATTGTTTAATGCTTCAGCCAATTCTTTCAATGTATCCAAAGCATCATCAGCACCATCCACTAAGTCATGTATATATTTCTCAACTTGTTCTTGAGTCTGATATTTCAAATCGTTTTCCAACTGAGAAACTTTAGTAACGTAGTTAGCATGTTCCTCAATTCCATTCAGTTTTTCTAGCAATTCATCAGAGAAGTTGTTTTCTGACAAATCCCAACCTTCTTTCTTATCTACCTTGTTTGCAATTGATAAGAAGAATGCCCAGAACTCTTTAAGAGTTCCAACAAAACCATGAGCCAAAGAGTCATCATAATAACCCTGTAATAGCCGTTGGTCAATCTCTTCGCAAGTGTAGTATTTACTAA
>OWIC01000910.1_pt1 | contig 10500 bp, 10 predicted proteins | sample 1732791 | NCBI WGS metagenome assembly OWIC01 (sample SAMN05065754, study PRJEB22554) | human gut metagenome | biome: ENVO:2100002; feature: ENVO:00000062; material: ENVO:00002003 | host: Homo sapiens | place: USA
GCAGGGAGCTCTCATGGCCTCGGTCGCCCTCCTCGCGGAGGGCGTGGATAGAAATTTCCGACGCTTGGCCTTGTGCTCCTCTGGCGTGGTCGCCCTCCTCGCGGAGGGCGTGGATAGAAATGATGTCTGCCTCGAGCTGTTTGATGGCGGCCCGGAGTCGCCCTCCTCGCGGAGGGCGTGGATAGAAATCTTTTACTGCGTTTTACTGCCGCAGCTCAGGCAGGTCGCCCTCCTCGCGGAGGGCGTGGATAGAAATGGGTATGTGGCCCACATAAAGAGCACACAGTCGTGTCGCCCTCCTCGCGGAGGGCGTGGATAGAAATAAGTATAGCGCTCACCAGCACACCAGCAAGGGCAGGTCGCCCTCCTCGCGGAGGGCGTGGATAGAAATAATTTGGTTTTGCAGCGCTTTTTCACGGCTCTGTGTCGCCCTCCTCGCGGAGGGCGTGGATAGAAATTGAGCTAAAAAGAGGGCGAACTACAAGTCTATCAGTCGCCCTCCTCGCGGAGGGCGTGGATAGAAATATTGTGCCGCTGGAGCAGGTCATTTACTGCCGCGTCGCCCTCCTCGCGGAGGGCGTGGATAGAAATCTGCTGGGCTTTTACCTTTGCCTCCACCGCATCGGTCGCCCTCCTCGCGGAGGGCGTGGATAGAAATTCGGCTGCCAGATCGAGGATCTGATCGAGCCGGAGGTCGCCCTCCTCGCGGAGGGCGTGGATAGAAATCTGAACCTCTGGAACCTGGAGCAGGTCGTCTATGGGTCGCCCTCCTCGCGGAGGGCGTGGATAGAAATTCTATGCAAATCCGTGGAACATCTGCCCACCAGAAGTCGCCCTCCTCGCGGAGGGCGTGGATAGAAATTCTTTCCTGTGGCCCATCACCGTCACAGGAATAGTCGCCCTCCTCGCGGAGGGCGTGGATAGAAATCTTCAGGCGGAGCAGTCGTTCCGTGCCGAAGCCCAGGTCGCCCTCCTCGCGGAGGGCGTGGATAGAAATATCGGGCAGCCGCATTCGCCGCAGTACAGCTTGCGTCGCCCTCCTCGCGGAGGGCGTGGATAGAAATTTCGCCCAGCTCTATACCTACACGAGCTACGCCAATGTCGCCCTCCTCGCGGAGGGCGTGGATAGAAATAGCATTGACCAGGCAGCAATCATCCGCATGACAAGTCGCCCTCCTCGCGGAGGGCGTGGATAGAAATTCCGACATTGCACCCCCATGCGCGCCCGGCGGCCGTCGCCCTCCTCGCGGAGGGCGTGGATAGAAATAAACCGGTTTCCCGGTTCGTTCGGCAGTGCCACCGGTCGCCCTCCTCGCGGAGGGCGTGGATAGAAATCTGTCACAAGGATATGACTTGCCAGGGCAAAAGGTCGCCCTCCTCGCGGAGGGCGTGGATAGAAATCGTTTATCGGGATTGTTACCGGCTCTCCCGCTTTGTCGCCCTCCTCGCGGAGGGCGTGGATAGAAATATCCGGTACTCGGCCCAGGCCTCCTGGTAGCCGAGTCGCCCTCCTCGTGGAGGGCGTGGATAGAAATATTGCTACGACGTTTGCTGCGCCGGACAACGGCAAGTCGCCCTCCTCGCGGAGGGCGTGGATAGAAATGTTTTTGGATGGTTTTCTTCCCGCTCCGCCGGTGTCGCCCTCCTCGCGGAGGGCGTGGATAGAAATTCGTTTCCCAGTCCTGCCGCTGTCTGAGTCTGCATGTCGCCCTCCTCGCGGAGGGCGTGGATAGAAATCAGCAGCTCCAGCAGCTTACCCATCGTAGTCCTCGTCGCCCTCCTCGCGGAGGGCGTGGATAGAAATTGTTCAGGGTGGTCTTGTACTCCTGTATCTGACGGTCGCCCTCCTCGCGGAGGGCGTGGATAGAAATTTTTCCAGGTCCTGCACCGCAGCGGCAAAGGTGGCGGTCGCCCTCCTCGCGGAGGGCGTGGATAGAAATCACATACCCGTCAGCTCTACGCCGTCGAGCGTACGTCGCCCTCCTCGCGGAGGGCGTGGATAGAAATACCTTCAAGGCCTCCATACACTCGGCGGTGTACGCGTCGCCCTCCTCGCGGAGGGCGTGGATAGAAATAGGCCCACGGCATGATCTCCGCAGGCCGCGTGTTGTCGCCCTCCTCGCAGAGGGCGTGGATAGAAATACCTTCGACTTCCCGAAGGAGCTGTTCCTCGATCGTCGCCCTCCTCGCGGAGGGCGTGGATAGAAATGCTGAGTTCGAGCGCCTGCCGGATGGGGCGCTCCGTCGCCCTCCTCGCGGAGGGCGTGGATAGAAATATGCTCCATAGGTTAGACCTGCTCTTTCTTCTTGGTTCGCCCTCCTCGCAGAGGGTACGGATAGAAATCAGTTTCCACCGCGAATCGGGCATCGCCACAATTTTTCCAAAAAGGAGTTTTCCATGCATACAGTTTCCCTCACCCATCAGCTCGTCGCCATCCAGGACGACTTTGACCTCGACAAGATCATCGAAAGCGGCCAGTGCTTCCGGCCACAAAAGCTGTCCGACGGGCGCTACCGTTTTCTTTCCGGCGGCGCACTTCTTTATCTGACTCCGCTGGGCGATGGTCAATACGACGCCGCATGGTATGGCTCAGATCGGGAGTACTGGGCCGACTACTTTGATTTGGGCCGGAACTATGCCGCGCTGCGGTGCAGCTTGGCGGGACAGAGCAGCTATCTGGACAAATCGCTCGATTTCGGGCAGGGCATCCGAGTCCTGCATCAGGATCCATGGGAAATGCTCATCACCTTTCTCATCTCCCAGCGCAAGAGCATTCCGGCCATCCGCACCGCCGTGGAACACCTTGCCCGGTGCTGCGGCGAACCTCTCAGTGCCGAAGGCGATGAAGTTTTCCTCTTCCCTACCCCGCAGCAGCTCTGCGGCCTCTCTGAGGCGCAGCTGATGGGCTGTGGTCTGGGCTACCGCACCCGTTACATCCAGAACGCTGCCGCTCAGGCTTCCAGCGGCACACTCGACCTCGGTGCTCTGGCGGCGCTGCCCGACGACGCGCTCTTTTCCCGCCTCCTCGAGCTGGACGGCGTCGGCAAAAAGGTAGCAAACTGCGTCTGCCTCTTTGGCTATGGCCGTACCGCGATGGCTCCTATTGATGTCTGGATACAGCGACTCATTGATGAGGAATTCGGCGGCCACGACCCTTTTCCTTCCTATGATCAGCAGGCTGGCATCGTACAGCAGTACTTGTTCTACTACAAACGCAGCACCAGCCGCAGCGTCGTTCACAAAAAATAAAAAAAGTTGTTGACAACTCTCCTTTCAGCTGGTATAATAACACACGTCGTCAGGGACGACACAGGCTATGGGGGATTAGCTCAGCTGGGAGAGCGCTTGCATGGCATGCAAGAGGTCAGCGGTTCGATCCCGCTATTCTCCACCAAAAAAGCACCGTACTTCGTTTGAAGTACGGTGCTTTTCTTTTTGCTTTCTTAGAGGTTGCATCGAGAATCAGCCAAATGCCTGATTTTGCAGGCGCATGGACGGCAACCCCCAATTCTTGCTATTTCGTTGCTTTTGAAAATGCTTGTTCGATGTCCGACTGTTTTGCAGGTGGACGCATCACTCCCCCTCAATGTAAGGAGTGAGAGCGAAGCTGTTTGAGAATCTTCGTGGTCTCCACTTTCACATAGGCATCATCAGGCACCTTGGGGAGATACTTCATCAGGAAATCAACATCCTGTTGGATTCGCCGGACGGCAGCTTCCAGTGCAGAATAGTTGATTCCGTAGAATAGAAATTCTGCTTGCTTTCATAATCTGCTAAAAGTACGCAAGTATGAAGGAAAAGCAAGAAATACGCAATGTACCCTCTTTTAAAAAGAGGGTACAAAGAAAGGAAATTCAAAAAACTGTAGTTTGAGTTATAAATACTGGATAAAGAATTTCTGCGCGGCCTGCACTCGTTCCTTTTCACCAGCCTCATGGGCGAAGCCCGGAAGGATCGTCAGCTCCGTATGGACGCCGTGCTCCTGGAAATTTTTCTGCAGGCTCTTCATACGGGCTACGCGGTTATCGCCATACGGGGAGTCGCCGATAAACTTGTTGTCGAGCTCGCCGACACTGATGAGGACGGGTACCTTCTTTACGGCTTCGAGGTCGACATCATAACCGAAGTAATCCTTGAAATCACGGATACCCCAGAAGTAGTCCTCGTCTGGATTCAGGAAGGTCGGACGGCCAGGTGCACCGATGGAGCAGGCCTTCAGACGATCAGGGTGAGCGAGCAGGAAGCGGTTTACGAACTGCCCGCCACCAGAGTGTCCGAACATGAAAAACTGATCTGTGTGAACGCCTGGATAGCGCTTCGCCATATCCTCGATCATATCGAGGAGAATCAGATCATAGCGGATGCCGTCGCAGGAGAGGAGCTTATAGCTGTTGAAGTCATCGCGCTGAATGAGTCCACCCGGGAACATAGGTGCAAGCACAGCCATATGATATTTGTCGGCGAGTTCCTTCGCCTGCTTGATGTACTCTTCGATCGCACAGCCGGTTCCATGGATGATGACGAGGAGAGAGTACTCATGCTCCTCTTCGTCGTAGTAGTAGTCTGGGAGATGCACCCAGTAGTGGAAACGCGGGTCGGTCGGACAGTGCCAGAGCATATTTAAGTAAGCATTGCCGAACAGATTTTTCTGCTGCTCAAGCGTGAGATTCGTAGCCAAAGGATTCTGATTTGCCATACTGTACCTCCAGGATTACAGGAATTTACCGAAGACGAAGCTTGCGATGACGAGCATGATGGCACCACCGATTCTGGAAGAAATCTGAGCATAGGACATCAGCTCCATGCGGTGTGCAGCGCCGAGACACTGTACGTCGCCGGCACCACCGCCGTTTGCCATACAGAGTCCGGCAGTCAGCATTCCTTCTACAGGATAGAAGTGGAACAGCTTACCGACGATGAAGGTTCCGATCATCGCACCGATGACAGTCGCCATGATGATGACGATATACGCTGGGTTTGTGAAGACCTTCGCGTAGTCTGTGAGGTTCGTACCGATACCAACGGTAATCATCAGTGGGAAGGACATATACTTTACGAAGAATTGCTGCATGCCCCTTGCGCCGGCCTTCACGTTTTCCGGCAGGATATTCGTCATATTCAGAATCGCCATCAGGATGACCATGAAAGCGAAGGTATGAATACTGAAGCCGAGGTTTGCATGGTTGATGATGGAGATGTGCTTTGCGTAGAGGTTAGCTACATTGAAGCATACGACACCGAGTGCGAGACCGGTTGCGTAGTCGGCTGCGGTCGGCTTCACGTCACTGGACTTCGTGCTGACATTTTCTTCACCGACCATGAGACGACCATTACCCGTCATGGATGGCTTGATCTGGCCGAGCTTGTTCAGCAGTGCAGACATGAAGACGGCGCAGAGATTGCCAATGCTGATGATTGCAAAGGCAGATGCATACCAGGAGGAGGCATCACCGCCGGTTGCAGCAGCCCACATCTTGCTCATCGGTGTGATACCGGCACCATTGCCACCGCCCATGACTGGAATTGCATAGGTGGCGATCGCCTCGATTGCGCCGACGCCAGTGATGGCACCTACGAGACCAGCGAGGCCGAGTGCACCTGCAATACCTGCAAGAATCGTCGGAATGAATCCGGCGAAGGATTTGATGAGCATCTTACGATCAACCGAGAGCACAGAGCCGGTGATCAGGACGAGAATGTAGAGATCGAGGAAACCGGTGGAGCCGTTGAAGGTATTCAGGGCTTCCATCGAGCCTTCACCGATCAGGTGGAAGGTGTTCATCGCGCCGGCTACGAGGCAGGAGAAGAGCATGCCGCCGCCGAACCAGGTCTTCCAGACCGGGATATGGTCACCGACCCAGCCGAGCAGTGTGCCGATGATCATCGCGAAGGCGAGTGCGCCGACCATGTTGGTCAGCATCCAATCATTGGCTGCCATCACCATCATCAGTATACTGAATATAAGGTACATCCACAGAGGGAACCCAAGGATCTTCGTTTCTTTTAACTTATTCACAGTAAATCCTCCCAAAAAGTGATACCGAATTTTTAAAGCACTTTTATTTGCCGGCAAATTTGATAAATGTATTGTACAAAATTGGGAGTAATTGTGCAAGATTGTGACGATGGCGATTCCTCTATGGGACGATAACCATTTGGAATGGACATAGCGCCATAAAACAGAAAAAGAAGCACTCGCTCTGTACTGCAAATTGAATGACGAATGCTTCTCCTTTTTCTGTTATGAACCTGATTCCAAAATGTTATCGGTTTTTAGCAGATGCGCTGATCATGTAGCGCCAGACGATTTCTGCAGAAGGGGATAGGTTGCGGCCCTTCTTTCGGGCGACGATGACATAACGATACAGAGTATCGCCTTTTATCGTGCCATAGACCGGGTTTTGACCAGTAGATGAATTACGAATCGTCATGTGCGGCAACAGGGCGATGCCACAGCCGCTGCAGGCAACGAGATATCGTGTGTCAACATAATCAATGCGCTGCGGATGAATCGGTGTGATGTGATATTTTCTGAAAAAAGATTTTTCGGCATCATACAGCCCCTGACCTGGCGTCGCCAGAATATATCGGAGCGACGGATTACGGAAACGGCTGATGTCGATTTCAACCGGATGCTCGAGTGAATTATCGGAGATATCTAGGTCCTCCAGAATCGGTGATTCCTGTGGAATGACAAATACGAGCGGATCCTCCTGTACTGGCATATACTCGATATTTTCGGAGTGTACAGGTTCAGTATAGATGGCTAAGTCGATGGATTCGCTTTCCAGCTCTTCTTCGCACTGCTGAGAGTTGCGATTCAGGTAACTGAGATGTATCTCTGGATGTGTCATCATGAAAGGTGCTGCCTGAACAGCAGCGTAGGCGCCACCACGATGCGTTGTGGCGATCAGTACAGGCTCTGCTGGAATCTGATTAAACTGTCGAAGACTATCCATCATCTCGCTTTCGAGCTGCACATAGCGCCGAGCAAAATCGAGAAAAATCTCGCCCTGTGGTGTAACGCTGATCGGGCTGTGCGTGCGGTCAAAAGGCGAAAAGCCCAACTCTTTTTCGAGCTTATTCAGCTGTTTGGTCAGTGCCGGTTGCGAGATAAACAGTCGCTTCGCCGCCTGGGTAATGTTTCTGTATTTTTCTACCTCGAGCACATAACGGAAAATACTTGTATCCATGTGGACCTCCGAAATCGATGTCTTAACGATAGTATATCAGAATCAGAGCGAAAAATAATTAAAATTTCGGGTGATGCGCTGTTTCTGCAAAGCAATAAGGTCTAGCTTATCCATGCCGTTGAAAGAAAACAGCTATCGAAACTATAGATTCCAATTGCAAAAACATTGAAGAAAATGCCAAAAAAGAGACTCCGGATACTGAAATGAACCCCAAAAGTTAGACAAAAATGGGTCTTTCCCAAATTTTGTGTAAAGTCCAGACAGCTATAAAATAAGAGCGATTTTAATATGAGGCGAAAGACGGCGAAACCGGCTGTCGCCTTAACAATAACATAACGCCGGCAAGGGGGAATGTCAAGGGCGGCAGTGGCATTCATGCCGGGCATGAGGCTGCCGGTGTCGTCGATGCGGATGGTGACGGGGTAAGTGGTGGTGCCGCCGCTGGTGGTGCCTGCAGAGGAGATGCTGGTGACGACGCCCTCAAAGGTGCGGTCGCTGATGGCGTCGGCGGTGATCTCGGCCTTCTGGCCCACCGCGATGTCGAGGATGTCCAGCTCGTCTACGTCCAGGGTCATTTCGAGGTAGCTCAAATCGTAGATAACGCACATGGTCTCGGTGGTGGAAGAACTGCTGCCCACGGTGTCGCCGACCTTCGACCTTTTTTGTCAAACCATTCATTTTTAACAGAAAGGCTCATACGGTCAAGCAGGATGCCGTACAGAGTTTTTGCATCGGTTGACAGATCTTGAAACCGCTGTTCCTGAAAAAGAGCCTTTGGAATGCGGAAGAACGAAAATAGTTCTCCGGCCTGTCCGTAAAAGTAGTCAAGGGTCATACGGTTGTGTCAAGGGCTGAAAGCAACAATGAGATAAAAACATTGTATAAACCTCCGGTGAAAAAATTATTGAGGAATGAAAAAAGCGCAACTTCGATTTTTGGGGTCGAATTGCGCTATGTAATTTGAAATAGAAGGATATTGACTCGCTTTAGCGGCATGAATGACATGAAACATCTTGACAGCAGGTAAATCCGACTGTAGAATACAGCCAAATGAATTCTGTACCTAAATTGTTCTCATGCTACTATGCTGATTGTTGGACAGAAAATCACTTTTCAACCGAATTTGGCGTATCAACGCTAAATCGCACCCATTCGCACACGCTTTTCTGGGGGTGCGTTTCAAGGTGGTTCGGGAGAGCGCTTGCATGGCATGCAAGAGGTCAGCGGTTCGATCCCGCTATTCTCCACCAAAAAAGCACTGTACTTCGCAGGAAGCACAGTGCTTTTCTTTTTACTGAAGCCGATTTTTGAGGCTGCATTGCTTCGCCTGCATATCTTTTGGGCTTTTTGCGGAAAACCGAGATGTTCCCGCAGATAAGCGGTTCCCCATAACAAAAGAGACCGCCGTACAGCAAGCTGCTGTACGGCGGTCTCTTCTTCTTTTTTCAGTTCCGCGGGATGGCCATTCGGCGCTCTGCTTTTTTTACGAGCCATGCTCCCGCCCATCCGCAGGCGGCTCCCAAAATGACACCACCCAGAATATCCGTCGGGTAATGGACACAGAGGTACATCCGCGAGAATGCGATGAGAACGCCTACCGGCAGAGCCGCCATCGCCCACTGCTTTTTCCCGGCCAGCCAGAGGGCTGTCACCGAGGCGAAGGACGCCGCCGTATGGCCCGAAGGGAAGGAGAAATCGTCCGGGTGCGGGATAAGCAGCTGTACCTCCGTGAGGATGTCGCATGGACGGACGCGGGCCACCAGCGGCTTGAGAAGAAGATTGCAGAGGACAGCGTCGATGAGGAGCGCCGCTGCCAGCACACATCCGACCCGCCGCGTTTTGCGGAACACCAGCAGCACCGCTGTCAGCGTCACCCAGAGAATACCGGAGTCTCCCAGACGGGTAATAAAACACATGCTTCCATCCAGCATGGGGCTGTGCAGGGATTGCAGGAATTGCAGGAAAGTGAGTTCGGCGTTCATAAAGCTCCCTCTTTCTCGTTTCGTTATGTACAGGATACCAGAAGTTTATGAACAGAAAAGCACAAAGTCTTAAACAGTAGTTAAAACAGCCAGCTCTGCCGCTGAGTTTTGCAGCATTTCAGTTCCCGGCGTTCCTGATGGACAAGGGTAAAATTAAAAAGAAAAGCCGACTGAGAATACCTCTCAGTCGGCTTTTTCTATGCCGGTGGTGGGGGTCGAACCCACACGTGTTATTAGCACAAGACTAACTATTAAAAGTCAAGCCCAAAAATGAAAAAATCCGTCAACGATTCGCTGCCCCTGACAAACAGCATTCAAATGCTGAAATCAGAGCAGCGAGGGCGACGGAGAGAATAGCAAAGCAAGCCCGGCCAACCCTCGCAGAAACAGAATAGCATTTGAATGCTTCGGTTTGTCAAGGGTTCGCTGCGCCAGCTAAGTTGTTCTTGGATTTGGCTCAGGCTCTGGAGAAAATTAGGCAGCTGTAAGATATGCTTTTCCAGACTTCTGCAAAGCGTAGATCAGCCGCACGAGTTTCTTTGTGGCATGAGACAGGGCAACATTATAGTGCTTACCTTCAGCACGTTTTTTGGCAAGGTATTTGGCAAAGACAGGATTCCAATGACAAACGTACTTGGTTGCGTTGTAAAGGGCATATCGCAAATAACGTGAACCACGTTTTTCCATATGAGCGTAACAGTTTGTAAGTTTTCCTGACTGGTATGTAGATGGAGAGCAACCAGCGTAAGCAAGGATTTTGTCAGGAGATTCAAAGTTGGAAAAATCACCGATTTCAGCAAGGATCATGGCTGCTGACTGGATACCAACACCGGGAATAGAAAGAATCGGTGGATGCAATTCATCCATGATTTGCTGAATCGAATCTTCAATTTCGTCGATCTCGGAGGTGAGTTCCTTAATGAGTTTAATAGTGTGCTTCAATTCCAAAGATTTGGCAGGCATGACAGATCCAATAGACGATTTGGCTGCCTCTCGAATCTGGATGGCCTTTTCTTTTCCGTAGTGCCCCTTGGACGCTATTGAAAGAAGGTTTGTCAGCTTGGTAAGATGGGCTTCTGAAATTTGCTTTGCACCGGGATATTCGCTGAAAAGAGCATAGACCGAAACACTGTGGAGAGAGGGAACGAGCTTTTCCAATTCCGGGAACAGGATCGTGACCAGTCTGGACACTGACTGCTTCAGCTTGGCTCTTTCACGAACCTTATCGAATCGGTATCTTGTTAGTGACTTTAACTCTTCGTTGTGGTATGCTGTATCCGTGTAGGACTTGAGGTCTACATCGGACAATAGCATAGTTGCAATC
>OWIC01000936.1_pt1 | contig 10220 bp, 7 predicted proteins | sample 1732791 | NCBI WGS metagenome assembly OWIC01 (sample SAMN05065754, study PRJEB22554) | human gut metagenome | biome: ENVO:2100002; feature: ENVO:00000062; material: ENVO:00002003 | host: Homo sapiens | place: USA
GTGTATACTAAAGAAAATAGTAAGATAAAAGAAGGAGTACGAATCGATGAAACGGTTACTAGGATATTTAAAGGAGCATCTTTGCGTTACGATCCTTGCACCATTATTTAAGATGTTGGAAGCTAGTTTTGAACTATTTGTACCATTGGTCGTTGCCAGCATGATCGATGTAGGAATCGGACATCACGATATTGGGTATTTGTGGAAGATGGGAGGATTATTGATCTTACTTGGAATCATTGGATTTTCATTTTCTATCACAGCACAGTATTTTGCGGCAAAGGCGGCAGTCGGTTTTTCCACAAAGCTTCGCCATATATTGTTTGAAAAGATAGAGTCACTGTCATTCTCAAAGATGGATACAGTGGGCACATCGACACTTATCACGAGGATGACAAGCGATATAAACCAGGTGCAGTCAGGAGTCAATCTGGTGCTTCGACTCTTCCTTCGCTCGCCATTTATTGTATTCGGAGCTATGGCGATGGCTTTTACAGTAAATGTAAGAGCGGCAATGGTTTTTGTAGTTACCATACCTCTGCTTTCAATAGTGGTATTCTCAGTTATGGCTGCAAGCCTTCCGCTTTACAAAAAGGTGCAGAGCTCTCTTGACACAGTGCTTTCACATACCAGGGAGAATTTAGAGGGAACCAGGGTTATAAGAGCTTTCAATAAGCAAAATGATGAGATTGACAGCTTCAAAAGGGACAACGAGCTTTTAACCAATATGCAGCAGGTTGTAGGACGAATCTCAGCACTCACCAATCCTCTGACATTTATCATTATAAATATCGCAACAATCGCTGTTATCGTATCAGGCGGCAAGCAGGTATACGCAGGAATCCTCACACAGGGTGAGGTTGTGGCACTTGTAAACTACATGTCACAGATACTTGTCGAGTTGATAAAGCTTGCAAACCTCATCGTACAGGTGACCAAGGCAGTGGCGTGCGGTAATCGTATAGCGGATGTGCTTTCTATTCCATCAAAGCTTCCTGAGAAAAATCCTAAGCTCATTGGTGCAAAGGATGGCGCACCTGAGGTTGAGTTTGACCATGTCTGCATGACCTATGAGGGAGCGGCCGATGAGACACTCACAGATATAAGCTTTACAGTGCAAAAGGGGCAGACAATCGGAATCATCGGTGGTACAGGTTCAGGAAAATCAAGCCTTGTAAACCTTATCCCGAGGTTTTATGATGCCACAAAGGGTACTATAAGGATTCAGGGAAATGATATAAATGACTACGATGCAGTGCAGCTTCGAGACAAAATCGGTGTTGTAATGCAAAAGGCAGTGCTTTTTGCAGGAACGATAGCCGACAACCTGCGCTGGGGCAAAAATGATGCCACAGAGGAGGAAATGTGGAAGGCACTCGATATAGCACAGGCGACAGAGGTTGTAAAGGGCAAAGAGGGAGGCCTTGACTACATGATAGAGCAGGGCGGCAAGAACTTATCAGGTGGTCAGAAGCAGCGTCTTACAATTGCCAGAGCTGTTGTAAAGGATCCTGACATACTGATACTTGACGACAGTGCATCGGCACTTGATTTTGCTACAGATGCGAGCCTTCGCGCGGCATTAAAGGGCATGCATGGTGACAAGACAATATTTATCGTGTCACAGCGTACCTCATCTATCCAGTTTGCGGACAATATCATAGTGCTCGACGACGGACAGATGGTTGGCTTCGGACCTCATGAAAAGCTGCTTGAGACATGCGAGACCTACAAAGAGATATATGATTCACAGTTTAAAAAAGAGTCGGATATGACCAGACAAAAGGAGGTGTAGAGTATGGCTATGGATAATGCGAAGATGAATAAAGCAGGCACAATCCGCAAGGTATTAAGCTACATGAAGAGATATATTCCTTTGCTTGTAATTTCACTTGCCCTGTCTGTTGTTACAGTGGCGCTTACGCTCTATTTTCCAATTCTCACAGGACGCGCAATTGATTTGATTGTAGGAAAAGGAAAGGTTGATTTTACGGCTATGACAGCCATCCTCACGAGAGCAGCAATAATAGTCGTCATAGCGGCAGCAGCCCAGTGGCTTACAAATATCTGCAACAACAGGATGACCTACAACATAGTGAGGGATATAAGGCGTGATGCATTTTTAAACATTGAAAAAATGCCACTTTCCTATATTGACAGCCACTCACACGGTGATATGGTCAGCCGTATCATCGCCGATGTAGATACATTTTCAGAGGGACTTTTGATGGGCTTCACACAGCTCTTTACAGGAATCGCAACAATAGCAGGTACGCTTATTTTCATGCTCACAATAGATGTGAAGATATCATGTATTGTAGTGCTCATCACACCTTTGTCACTTTTTGTGGCAAGCTTTATCACTAAAAAGACTTATTCCATGTTCCAGCTACAGACAAGAACAAGGGGAGAGCAGACATCACTCATCGATGAGATAGTAGGAAATGAAAAGGTCGTACAGGCCTTCAACCATGAGGATGAAGCGCTTGAACAGTTTGACGAGATAAATGACAGATTACAGAAATGCTCACTGAGGGCAACATTTTTCTCAAGTCTTACAAATCCGTGTACACGCTTTGTCAACAGTCTTGTGTATGCCGGAGTCGGAATTTTTGGTGCCATGAGTGCACTCACTGGCGGAATCACAGTAGGACAGCTTTCATGCTTCTTATCATACGCCAACCAGTACACCAAGCCGTTCAACGAGATATCGGGTGTCATCACAGAGCTTCAGAATGCACTTGCCTGTGCTGCTCGTATCTTCGAGCTGATTGAGGAGAAAAAGGAGATACCGGATGCTTCGGATGCGGTAATACTTGAAGAGGCTGACGGACGTGTGGACATAGAGGATGTTTATTTCTCATATGTGCCGGATAAAAAGCTTATCGAGGATTTCAATCTCCATGTAAAGCCTGGACAGCGCGTGGCTATCGTAGGTCCGACAGGCTGTGGAAAGACGACTATTATCAATCTGCTTATGAGATTTTATGATGTAAACAGTGGAACAATTAAGGTGAGCGGACATGATATCAGAAAAATCACGCGCGAGAGTCTTCGTGACAACTATGGTATGGTGCTTCAGGAGACATGGCTCAAGAAGGGCACAATCCGTGACAATATCATAATGGGAAAGCCTGATGCCACAGATGAGGAAATCATTGCAGCAGCAAAGGCATCCCATGCCCACAGCTTTATCAGACGTCTGCCGAAGGGCTATGACACTGAAATCGGTGAGGACGGCGGCAGCCTGTCACAGGGACAGAAGCAGCTATTATGCATCACAAGAGTCATGCTCTGCTTACCGCCTATGCTGATATTGGATGAGGCTACATCATCGATTGATACACGTACAGAGATTAAGATTCAAAAAGCGTTCCTTACCATGATGAAGGGCAGGACAAGCTTTATAGTGGCTCATCGTCTGTCCACCATAAGGGAAGCGGATATTATCCTTGTTATGAAAGACGGAAAGATTATAGAGCAGGGCAATCATGAGAGCCTGCTTGCAGCGGACGGATTTTATGCGAACCTCTATAATAGCCAGTTTGCATAGCATAGGGCAGTCACTCCGGCGACTTACGCCCCTTACGCTGTGGCTGAAATGGGGGAGGATGTATGCGCTCCCGCGGTATGTGGGGCCGGTCGTCTTCCCGTATTATTGAAAAATACCAAGCAATCCACATCTATTGTGCAGCATCAGGAGCCACATACGAGTATGCATTGGACATCTTTGCAGCATTGTTTGTCAGAGTGACAGCCTCTCTGTAGTAGGCAACAACAGGAGTGCCCTTATCCACAGCGTTGAACAGCTGCTCTGCAAAAGCAGGCGGCACATTGATACATCCGTGTGAGCCTGAGGTTTTGTAAATTGTTCCTCCGAAGGTATCACGCCAGCTGGCATCATGGATACCTATATTGTAGGCAAACGGCATGAAATAGCTGACAGGAGAAGAGTAACCCTCACCCACAAGAGTAGCATTTCTCTGTTTGTAAACAATCTTGTATACACCATCTACGGAACCATTCTGACGGGCGAGATTACCTGATACGAAATCAGACTCCATCTGGAGAGCACCATCCTTGTAATACCACATGTGCTGCTTTGTGTAGTCAATCTCTATGTATGTATTACCTATGTCGTCAGCGCCTCGGTAGAGTGCTGTCTGCTCGTAAACAGGCTCTCTTTCCACTGACTTGCCTCCCTCTAAATCTGAAAGGAGCTGGGCTTTCTCATTTTTCTTGCTGACTACCCATCCGTAGTCTCCACCACCTATTTCAATAGTGTCACCGGACGATGTCTTGAATGAGCGTTTGCGGCCGAAGGTATTGTACTTGGAAGCAAGCTGCTGGACATATTTAGTGACCTTGGCATCATCTATGCTCACGCTGCCGTCATCTGAGATGCTTAGCATATCAAGGATTTTGGCTGAGTCAAGCTTCTCGTTGGCACCTTCAATTTTGTAGGTGACGGTTGAAGCAGTGTATTTGTCGAGAGCTTCTTTTTCATTTTTGATTGTATCGCTTTCCTTTGTGATTTTTGGAGCTTCATAACAGTCATCGTTTAAGCTAAGCTTTGGAAGCTCATTGTCCAGGGCATCCTTTACTTCGGCAAGGATGCTGTCATATATCGGCTTGCAGCCTTTTTTCTCTTCAATCACATCGTATTTGCCGTCTTTTATCTCGATGTGGGCATCCTCCGGATTTTCAATGTAGTCATCACTGAAAATATCAAGAGCCTTGAGCTTTTCCGCCAAAGCGGCATCGTCATATTTGGACGAACCCTTTAGAGTATAGTTTTGAGCTTTGAAGAGACTGACAGGCCATGTAAAAGCATTCTGGCTTTTTAGGATTTGCTCCTCGTCACCGTTTGAGACATATTCATAGGAAAAATCAGGTCCCTTAAGTGAAAAGCTGTTGCCTTTTCTATCAGTGATAGTGAGCAGATAGTCGCGGCTTAGGGCTGTATTTTTTTCTAATGCCTCTTTTGCAGTTTTACCTGCGTATTTTACAGAGTTAATCTTTGTGTTGAACAGATAGTGGCTGCTAAAATAAAAGGCAAAGCCAAGATAAACAGCCAAAAGCACACCAAGCACAACTGCGCAGGTTATAAGCACTTTTTTCTTCATGTAAATCGACCTCCTTGGAGATATGCTGTTGCTGCCCACACCGGGGGGTAGGCGGCAGCTAAAATCAGTTACATTTGTGAAGATGTGACACATCCATATAGTCAGGCAGACCATTCTTGTAGGCTACAGCGGTTTCTCCCTGAATAAGTGGCTTTAAGTATTCGATAAGCTCAGGCTTCACATCATTGCCCGCATCATTGATCCACTCTCTTGGCACAGACTTGGCCTCGTTTGCGATATCCTTGATAGCAGAATATGTGTATTCCACCTGATAAGGATCATTTGAGATGCGCTTCAAGCATACCATTGATGCGGTCACACCCTCTGCTGCAATAGTGACACCCTTTTTACCCTGAGCAAAAGATTCCTCGATATCGGTTAATGATGCAAGGTGTGAGGCACAGCGCTGGAGCACATTTACCTCTACAGAGCGCACCTTGACACCGATGTTTTCCTTTACGATGAACTCAAGAGCTTTTCCGGCACCGCTTAGCTGCTGGTGTCCGAACTGGTCACATGCGGCCTTTGATGATGTAATGTATGAGCCGTCTGCGTCATGTATTCCTTCGGATACGGCAACTATCACATTGTTAGTGTGCGTAAGGGCTTCTTTTATATCGGCAACAAATTTGTCCTTGTCGAAATCCACCTCAGGCAGATATATGAACTGAGGCGCTGTATTGTACTCATTACGTGCGAGAGCGGAAGCGGCAGTGAGCCATCCTGCGTCACGTCCCATGATTTCAACGATTGTCACACTCTTAACAGCATAGATAAAGGTATCATGGGCTATCTCAAGCATGCTTGATGCGATATATTTGGCGGCAGAGCCAAATCCCGGAGTATGGTCTGTCATGCATAGGTCATTGTCGATGGTTTTTGGAATCCCTATAATTTTCACATCACTGTTGATTTTTTTTGCATAATCGGATAACTTTAATACGGTATCCATCGAATCATTTCCACCGATGTAAAAGAAAGCTTTTATAGAAAGCTTATCGAACTGGTGGAAGATGTATACATATGGTGAATCATCATCCTTGTAATCAGGGAGCTTGTGGCGGCACGAGCCAAGATACATGGCAGGTGTGGTCTTGAGCTTTTCAAGATTAGCATCATCTGCAAAAATATCTGACAGATTGAGATAATTCTCATTTAATATGCCGAGTATTCCGTTTACGGCGCCATAGCAGATATCGTATTTCTCAGAGCTTTTTACTCCTGCGATGACTCCTGCAAGGCTTGCGTTGATTGCAACAGTTGGGCCGCCTGACTGGGCGACGATACAGTTTGACTGATTCATTGTAATCTCCTTATTGTGTATTTTAACTATTCTCTTCTGTAAGAATAGTTATGATATAATTTTAAAATGACTACTGAAGGCGCATGGCATATGCACCGCATAATCATATAGATTGTAGTATCAAACATTATTTTTAGCAAGGGTTAAAATGAAAAATATGAATAAATACGAGAATTGCTTATTGTGTCCCAGAAAATGTGGCATAAACAGAAGCACCGGACAAACAGGCGTATGTGGCGTTTCATCTGAAATAAAGGTGGCGCGAGCAGCGCTTCATTACTGGGAGGAGCCGTGCATATCAGGAAAAAGAGGAAGCGGGGCAGTTTTTTTCTCAGGCTGCAGCCTGCACTGCGTGTTCTGCCAGAACAGGGAGATTTCTGACGGAAAAGCGGGAAAGGTGATCAGTAAAGAGAGGCTGAGTGATATCTTTATGGAACTTGCTGACAAAGGCGCAAATAATATCAATCTGGTCACACCGGGGCAGTATATCCCTGATATAGTGTGGGCGGTAAACGATGCAAAAAGCCGCGGCATGAAGCTTCCTATTATATACAATACGAGCGGATATGAAAATGTGACAGAGCTAAAGCTGCTTGAGGGTATAGTGGATGTGTATCTTCCGGATTTTAAATATATGGACAGTACGCTTTCGGCAAGGTATTCAAGGGCAAAAGATTATCCGTCTGTCGCAAAGCAGGCGCTTTCAGAGATGGTCAGGCAGCAGCCGGATGTCGTGATTGACGATGCGACAGGACTCATACAAAAGGGAGTTATTGTGCGACAGCTTCTACTGCCGGGACATGTGAATGATGCAAAGGCTGTACTTAAGTACCTGTATGATACATATCATGATCACGTATATATAAGCATGATGAGCCAGTTTACGCCGATTGCACTAAAGGATTATCCTGAGATAAACCGCACAGTGACAAGGAGAGAGTATGAAAGGCTTGTTGACTATGCCCTCGAAATAGGAATCACGAATGCATTTATACAGGAGGGTGACGTGGCAAAGGACAGCTTCATTCCGGCATTTGACTGTGAGGGAGTATAATATTTACCGTTTTTCTTAATAAAATAGTAAGAATTGGCAGGCAAAAATGACTGGATTTTGTGACGCCGGTGTAGTACTATGGTTATGTGATATTTTTTAGCTGTGAAGGTACTGAACAGTTACGATATTTTGTTATTACTCACATCCCGGTGTGACAGACGATAATGTTTTTAATCACACAGGATACATCATTCAATAGAGGATACAGTGATGAAAAATATAGAAGAACAGCAGATAATAATTGAATGTCCGAATACTATCTTTCATCTATACATTGACAGTGAGGATGAGCTTTCAAAGGTTAAGGTGTTTATGAACAATATGAAGAATGTTGATTCGATAAGTCTGCATGATATATACAACTGGTGCAACAGACAGCATGTGCAGTACACGACGACATTTAATTATGACAGTAAAATGACCTTGACAGAAATGATAAAATCCTACATATTTTACTTCAGACAGAAGCTTAGATATGTAAATAATAGTGATAGGATGATAGAAACATGAGATACCCTGAATTTCTAAAGGATAGAGGAACAATAGGCTTTGTGGCGCCTTCGATGGGCTGTACAACAGAGCCGTACAGGAGTGCCTTTGACAATGCCATTAAAAGGTTTCACAGCATGGGTTATAAGACGATAGAGGGACCTAACTGCAGGTGCGACAGTGGCATAGGTATCAGCAATACACCTAAGAAGTGCGCAGAAGAGCTGAACGAGAGCTATGTTTCTGCTGACAGTGATGTGCTTATATCCTGTGGTGGTGGCGAGCTGATGTGCGAGGTAGTGCCTTATATTGATTTTGAGCGCGTGAAGCAGTCAAAGCCTAAATGGTACATGGGCTATTCCGACAACACGAATTTCACATTTTTGGAGGCTACTATTGCAGATACAGCAGGTATTTACGGGCCGTGTGCGGGCAGCTTTGGCATGGAGGTGTGGCATGAGTCACTTACCGATGCATTTAATCTGCTTTGTGGCAGGAAGCTTTCATTTACCAATTACCCTATGTGGGAGAAGGAATCGATAAAGGATGAGAATGCTCCGTTTGTGGGCTACAACCTGACTGAAAAGTCGTGCATCAGCTCTATTCCCACGGTGGCAAAGGAAAGCAGGCTTACCATGAGAGGCAGGCTGCTTGGTGGCTGCATGGATTGTCTTATCAATCTGCTTGGCACATCGTTTGACCATGTAAGGGAATTTAATGAGCGCTACAGTGATGATGGTATCATATGGTTCATTGAGGCTTGTGACCTTAATGTGATGGGCATGAGAAGGGCTATGTGGCAGATGAAAAATGCAGGATGGTTTTCAAATGTAAAGGGCTTTCTTATCGGACGCCCGGCGCACTTTGGAGAGGAAATGTTTGGCATAGACCACAGACAGGCGCTTTCATCACTGCTTAGAGAGTTTAATGTGCCAATCATCATGGATCTGGATATAGGTCATATGTCGCCGATGATGCCTGTGGTATGCGGAAGCATGGCAGATGTCAGCTTCGACGGAAGCAACTTTACAATTTCGTATGATATAGAGCAGTAGATTGGAGGAAAAATGATTAGATTAATAAAGAAAAAAGCAAAGAGTATTGTATGTAGCGTGCTTGCTGCGGTGACACTGTTTACAATGAATCCGGCTGTATTTGCAACAGAGACAGCTACGCAGACTGATACAGTTTCAAGCGTTGATGTATCAGGCAGTGACAGCAGTGACGCAGCTGATAAGAGTAACACAGACAGTACTGCAGACAGCACAACGACAGCCGGCAGTGAGGCAAACGACAAGGTGACCATCAGCAAAAATGATAAGCCATACTTAAGTCTTGGAGCAGACCTCACACCGGATCAGAGAGCGACAGTGCTTGGATTTATGGGAATCGAGCTCACTGATCTGGACAATTACGATGTGGTCTATGTAAATAATGATGAGGAGCACAAGTACCTCGATTCATACATCAGCAAGAGCGAGATTGGCACAAGGTCACTTTCCTCAGTACTCATTACAGAGGATAAAAAGGGTGCGGGTCTTAGTGTTTCCACGCACAATATCAATTACTGTACGGTAGGAATGTACAAGAATGCGCTTGCCACAGCCGGCATAGCTGATGCTAAAATCATAGTCGCAGGACCTTTCCCTATTTCCGGAACGGCAGCACTTGTAGGCACACTAAAGGCATACGAGGAGATGACAGGCAAGAAGCTTGACGACAAGGTGACAGACGCAGCGATGGATGAGCTTGTCACAACAGGAGAGCTCAACAAGAGCATTGACGGCGATTCGCAGGATATAGAGGCAATGATTGCAGACCTAAAGAAGCAGCTTGCCGATGGAAGACTCAAGGATGAGAGCCAGATAAAGGATGCGATAAAGGAGGCTGCAAAGGATTACGACCTGAAGCTTTCTGATGATGATATTGCAAAGCTTACATCTCTTTTAATGAAGCTTAAGGATGCTAATATCGACTGGGATTCAGTCATCAACCAGGCACAGGACTGGGCATCAAAGCTTGGCGATAAGATAAATGACTCGGGCTTCTGGGAAAAGCTTGGCAACTTTTTCATGGATTTATGGGATAAGATAAAATCCCTGTTCAGCTAGAAAAGCTACAGGAGACAGTAAGAATAAGCAGAATATGAATCAGGCAACTCCCTGAAACGTAAGCATGAGCTGCACGTTTCAGGGAGTTTTTATATCATCTGTCTCTTATACACATCTGACGCTGCCGACGATAAGGC
>OWIC01000946.1_pt1 | contig 10078 bp, 13 predicted proteins | sample 1732791 | NCBI WGS metagenome assembly OWIC01 (sample SAMN05065754, study PRJEB22554) | human gut metagenome | biome: ENVO:2100002; feature: ENVO:00000062; material: ENVO:00002003 | host: Homo sapiens | place: USA
ACTTCGCCCATGCACCTTCCCATTTGGGCAACAGCGAGAACGCCCATTGTATAGGTCCGAATATTGTTAACATGCCCAGTAGGATTTGCTGGCAGTAGATGGTAGCCCACTATCCACTAAATATATTCAGTGAAATTCCATTTTATAGATTATCTTTGTATATCAGATATTTGCAGATATTTTCATTTGGTTTGAATACTCACGAAATTTCACGGTTTTAGAAAATATTGGTACTATTTGATACCATATTTCAGGATATATTTTGTATCTTTGCACCATAGTAACCAAGATATATCGCGTATGGATTTCATCTTCATCAAATCATCCAAGGCAGGAAAGGAGAACTACGGTTCCATCTATGCCCGTGTGCGCACCGGAAAGGCGAACATGAAGGTCGTGACGGGCTTCACCATCAAACAGCTTGAATGGGAAAAGTACCGCAGCCTGCAATACACCTCGTCAGCCCTGATGTCAAGCATCGGGATAAAGTACGGGCAGTTCGCCCAAGTCCTCGCGAGGATAAAGGCGGCATTCGAGGCGGAAGGGTTCAACCCCAAGGAGGCCAAGAACATCATCGAGAGCGTGAAACACGATGTGATCAACGGGATGATGCAGATTGTGGAGGTCAAGCCCAAAGGCCGGATGCTGTTTGAGGATTTCCTCACCTCTTATATAGAAGACATGGAAACCGGACGGCGCACCAAAAAAGGCCGTACCGTGAAAGTCTCACCTGCCTATATAAAAGGTTTGCGCATTATCCAAAAACAGATTCGCAACTACCAAAAGGAAACACACCGCAAACTCGGACTGGATGACATGACGATGGAGACACGCAACAGCCTTGTCGGTTACTGGAAAGAACGGGGCTTGATGCCCAACGCCATCAACTCGTATATGACCGATGTCCGCACGGTGGCAAAGGCGGCCTACGAGGACAAGCTGACCAAATGCGATGATTTCCGTCATTCCGACTTCGTGCCGAAAAAGGAGGAGGTGGACAACATCTACCTCACGCCGGAACAGATACAGGAAATGCTCAACCTCGACCTTTCCACCAAGGAGGCTGTGAAAAAGAGACTGGAATCACTTGACATCAGCGAGGACGAGAAATTGGCACAACTTTCCAAATGCCGCATCACCCATATCAGGACACTGGAGCACGTAAGGGACATTTTCATCGTGGGCTGTCTGACCGGGCAGCGTGTTTCCGACTATTCAAGGATATGCGAGGACATGATAACGGAAATAGGCGGCACGGAGTTCATACTCATCACCCAGCAGAAGACGGAAAAGAAAGTCTATATCCCCGTTGACAGGCGAGTAAGAGCCATACTTGCCAAGTATGACGGTAAGTTACCTCCGGTTCATCCCAATGAAATGAACAAGCTGGTGAAGACCATCGGCCTGTTGCTCGGTTGGATACATGACTGCGGCTTTGACGAGAAACGGCTCAACCCCAAACGAGGACGGAGGTTCTGCGACATGCTCCTTTCCCATACAGCCCGGAGAAGTTTCGCCACCAACGCGTACAAGGCTGGCGTTCCCCTTCCTTCCATCCAAGCCATTACAGGACACAGCAGCGAGGCGCAACTACGCCGTTACCTGAAACTGGACGCGGAGGAAAAGGCCGTCATAGCGTTAAAGGATTTCAAGGGTATCATCAAAATATAAGGAGGTGCTTATGAAAAAATCAAGGTTTGACATTATTAGTGACCTGTTCAAGCTGTCCAACGTAATCAGTGATACCCTGAAACTTGCGGAATCGCTTGCCGGCAAATCTTCCGGCAGTGTAGAAGCAGATTGCAAGGATATTTGCAGGAACATCAGATACAGCCTGAAACCCCTGCCTTTTCTTTTGGATGGCATCAGGGAATATATCGCCGAACACGAGGACAAGGAGCTGGCACGGAAGTTTGTCGAACTTCACGATGACACGAAAAGGCTTCACGGCATCTGCTTCAAATATGCGGACTTGAACAAGGTGGCTTTCCGTACAGGGGTAGCTTACCTGAGCATGGAAGTCATACGGCAATACTTCTTTCCCCAAAAAGAACAGGAGCAAGTATCGCCGGAAGGTTCTGATATTTCTCCCAAGCCAATGACACGTACCGAAGCCACCGACTGCATCGACACCATCCGTGCCGCCATACGGAAGTGTGCAAAGGATTCAGACAGGAACAGAGGGAAAGAAATATATACCATGCTTGCCGGAGTGGACAAGGTGAAAATCCAAGCCGTCAAGGAGTATATTGTAAATGCCAATGACAAGGATTTGGCACAGCTCTTCACGGAATATTTCGCAGAAGCCATCCACCTTTCCATGCTGCCCCAAAATGATGATGTGAAAGCACAGTCCGCAGGAATAAAGATGTTCCATATCGCCATGACGATGGGATATGTCAAAAGAAACGTGTTGCACGAGAACGAGTCCAAGTCGGCAATATCCAAAACAATACCCTCTTGTACGGAAGAAGCATCCTCCAGTTTTACCGCCACAGATACAATGCAAGGCGACGCGTTCAGTACGACTGCGCAAGTTCCTGTTTTAAGGCTGTACCGTTTCCTTACCACTTTCACCGTACAGAGCGGCCCCGACAAGGGCAAGCCGCTATTGGACGGCAATGCCGTTTCCGACCGGGACTTCCTCCGTGCCGTCATTCGTGCTGACTACTCCACGATATACGGCAGTTGCGTGAAGGGCAAGATGCGCTGTGTAGCCATCCTGCTGTCCAAAGCCTACTTCAAGGACTGGAAAGGTTACAGGGCATCCGCTGCCCGTTCCATGGGGCTGACACCCGAAAGCCTCGCCAAGTATAACGTGGAGAAAACCTTTATAGCGAAGCTCAAAGAGCTGCTTCCCATGATAAAATAGTGACATAACCCACAGGTGGCTACAATTCACCACAACCCACAGACTTCCACAAGCCGTTAAGCACCAGCTGTTTAACGGCTTTTTTCATGCGGTGTCATTTCACAGAATACCACAAATTCACAGGTTTTATTATTGCCCTACCTTTGCCGCCACGAACTTAAAATCAGTGAATTATGACAGATAAGACAGAAATGGTACTGGTATCGCGCGACGAGCTTCAGCAGCTTATCGGCGCAAGCGTGAGGTGCGCGTTTGAGGAATACCGGCAGGAACAGGCACCACAGGACACATCGGAGTATTACACCATCCGACAACTGGCGGAGAAATGGGGCGTGAGCATAGCGACCATCTGGCGGCACGAGAAGCTGGGACACATCAAAGGACAGCGGATAGGACGGCGTGTCCTGTTTCCAAAGGAACAGATAGACCGCATCAAGAGCCTGAAAGCCACCAACAGGAAGGCCGACAAAAACGCCAAGGGATAATTTGTGAGACGCACAACAAAAAACATCAAGGCTTATGAAGAATTTGAAGCAGCTTGTTTTGCCGTGCTACAAATTGGAGGTGGCAATGTCCGTGGAGGCATGGTACTTCCTGCACGGGAGCACGGACGGGATATGCAACCTTACCTATCTTCTTTCCCTTTTGTTGAAGATGACAGTATCGGAAGTGCAGAACACCAAACGGGGATTGGGCTATGCCGTCCATCCCGGACAGGCGGACGGCTCCATGCTGGTACTGGCCAAGGAATGGGGCATCGGTCGCAAAGCGGTGTTCCGTCTGTTGGAGGATTTCTCGGAACGTGGGCTAATCCGTGTTGATTCCAATCCCGTGACTTCCATCATAGACATGGTGTGCGTGAAGTCGTGGATGATAGCAGGGCGGCTCATCGAGAATCCGACATATCGCCAGACAGTCAAGGCATACGAAGGGGTACGGATTTTCCTTTTCAACGGGCAACAATTAGAGACTTTGCGTCGCAGTTCGGCAAGGAAGAGGAAAGAAAAACCGATAGAAGAAACGGCAGAGGGAACGGATGGCTTACCGTCCATGAATCCGACCGGTTCCAATCTTATTATAGAAGGAACAGGAACAGCGGAAACCGAAACGGCAGCAACAACCGAAAGCGGAGTGGAAAGTACGGCGGAAAATGTAATCGTGGATGCCGACAACACACCTGTTTTAGAGGATGGCAATACACTGTCCGGCTCATGGAAATGGAAACAGCCACAGGAATGAAGCGGCAGGAAAGGCAAGCGACAGCGTTTTAGAAGGGATATTTTTAGGGCTGGCAAGTTAATGTTTTCGTCCACGAAAACCACGCCATCAACGGCGACCTACAGCCATAGGATATGGCAATCTCCCTGTATCAGCCCTAAAAATCACTCCAATTATAACCGATAATAACAAGCGTATGACAGACAAGGATAATTCACATAAAGGAGGCAGACCGAAATCTGCAAAGGGCAAGGCTCGGACGAAGACCATATCTACAAGGCTTACGCTTGCCGAGTGGAAAACGGTCATGAAGCGGATAACCGATGCCGGGAAGAAACCGTCACACTTCCTGCGGGAACTTTTGCTGTACGGTAAGGTCGTGGCTGCACGGACACAGGAGGACAGACAGCAGATAAGGATGCTGGAGGGTGGCTGCAATAACTTGAACCAGTTGGCGAAGATGGCACACCAACAAGGCTTTTCTCTTTTGGCAGGCAAAATCATGGACTTGTTGGACGAGTTTAATAAAATCATTGCACGGATATGATGGGCGATTTGAAGAAACGGGCGAGTTTCGCCAAGTTGGTGAACTACGTGAACAATCCGAAAAAGGCAAGGCTCATCGACAGCAAGGATGTGAGGCTTGATGACAATGCAGCCATCGCAAGGAGTATGCAGGGACAGGCGGATGACAAGCCGGGGCGCAAGTTGAAGAATCCCGTGTACCATATCTCTTTGGACTTCGCTCACGAGGACACTTCCAAACTGACGGACGACATGATGGTTGAAATCGCCCGTGAATACATGAGGCGCATGGGCATAACGAACACCCAGTATATCGTGTGCCGTCATATCGACAAGGAACACCAGCATCTGCATATTGTGGCAAACAGGGTTGACAATAATGGGAACACCATCTGTGACAGCAACGACAATGTGCGGAATGTAAAGGTTTGCAAGGCTCTCACAAGGGAATGCGGGCTGCACTTCTCCAAAGGCAAGATGAACGTGAAGCGTGATCGACTGCGTGGCAAGGATAAGGTGAAGTATCAAATCTATGATGCAGTGAAAGCAGCCTTGCCCCATTGCAGCAGTTGGGCGGATTTGTGCGACAAACTGGCTAAACAAGGCATCGGGGTTCATTTCAAATTGGACAGGTGCAATGGTAACATCGTTGGTGTGTCTTTCACGAAGAATGAAATCTCATTCAGCGGCTCACGGATAGACCGGAGCATGAGCTTTAACAAGTTGGACAAACTGTTTGAAAACCGTATTGCCGAGGGTGTGGTATGGCAGCCTCGTATGCAGGACAAGAGTTTTGAGGGACGGACATCATCAACCATACAGGATATGGCAACGAGCAACCATGCCGAAGATACTTTTATAGGGCAACCGTTATCGGCTGGAGCAGAGATAGACGGCAACGGTGGAGGTTCTGCGGAATCAGGCTCAAACATCGTTCAAGTAACCATTGGCGCACTGATGGAGTTGTGCGTTCAACCGCATCAAGCCAGGACTTTATCTGGCGGCGGAGGTGGAGGAAACGATAACGGCTGGGGTGACAATGATAACGAAAAGGACAAACTTAAACCAAAAAGGAGAAAAAGATGAAGGACAACATACAGAATATAGCCGACCTTATCGGAGCGTTGGCGGAGGACATCGAGGAAGTCAAGAAGAAACTGGACACGAAGGACGTTTCGGACAAGGACGAGGCGGTGAAAAAACTGGCGGATAAGCTGGAGCCTGTTATAGGTTTCTTTGGTGGCAGCACACCTGAAAACATCAACGGAATTTTCAAGAGCAAGGAAACTATCGAGGAGTTCAAAAAATCACTGGGCGATGAAATAATAGCGAGCTTGTATCAATATAACGAAGCCAATGATAAGGAAATGCGCAAGCAGGGTGTTCCCACCATCAGGGATATGCTTCACAAGATACTGAAAACGCAGGAATCTCTTACGAAGAACGCCAAGCAGACAGCCGTGCAACAGCAATTAAGCCAAGGCTTTCTGCCGCAACTTTGGCAGACCATTCGTCCGGGCAAAGCGTTAAATGTGATTAGGCGGCTTTGGGAGAAAGTTCCCGATGGCTGGTACAAGAACCCTTATATATGGACTGGTATCTGTTGTACGCTTGTATTCGTCACACTGTTTGCCGTCAGTTGGGTGCAGTGGCATAGATACCGGGGAGAAAACATACGGTTGAAAATAGTTGCTGACAAACACCAAGTGACCTCGATTATGCTCAATGAACTGTACCCGGAACTTGCCGTGACTGTCGGGGCATACGAAAAGCTGGTGGATGCTGTTGGAGTGGATTCCACGCTGGCGGTATTCAACAGACAGGTCAAGTCAGTAAAAGAATACAGGAAACCTAAGAAGACAGATTTACAATCTCGGTAGATTTATATGACAGACTTCCGCTTCCGCTCTGCCCGAAGAGCAAGGCTGGCGGCCTTGATTGACGGAGTGCCGGGAGTGGAGGCGGCGAAAGCGAAGCCTTCTGCGCCGGAACGTCGGTGCGAGGATTGAGAGGGCGGCTTGCGGGGCGTTTACAGACAGAATTCCTACGAATAGGAACAGTATTACGATTACTACCACCATAAATGAGGCAATAATTTGCATAGCTGTTTCATATCATCTTTCATTTGTAACGAAACTGAAAAGAAATTCCGTGTTATCTGGATATTGGTTAAGGTAATCGATTGTCACTTTGTAGCTTCGTATAACATAGTCCGCTGGTGTTTCATTATCATTCCGATCACAATACCAACTGTCAGAAGTAAATTCAATACGTTCGTTAACCATCTTATATACATCACCACCAAGAATAGGCGTATTTGAGTTATAATATGTTTCAGCGATTTTTAGTGCCTTTCTTTTTGAATATGCGAAATCATTGACGCCAATGCTTTCAAGTGAAAATTCTTCTGCCATTGCTTTAACCCTTGTCACTATCCACCGTTTTGTGAGATATGAGGTAATCAATACGGGGAGAATGAGGGAAATTGACCAGATGATTGATATAATAACAGTAAGCTCGTTATTTGTCATGTATTTGCCTTCATCAGGGGAAATGCCCAAGGGGCGCATATTTGCGGTAACGGGATTCCAGTCATACATGAAGATAAAGAGCGGAATTATTACAGTCAGCGATAAAACCAAATACAAATAGCCGGCAAGTTTCAGCCACGAGTTGCCTTTGTATAAAAGCCATGTCGGGATGCCGCATATTGCAAAGTAAAGCATTAAAAAAGGAATTGACGATGATATAACAATAGCTCCGTAGAATAGGACTTCACCTTTCTCACTGTCTTCTACTATACATGCAGAGATGAAAAGGAAAATACATAATAGTAAAATGCCACACAGCAACATCATTGCCTCAAATTTCCAAAAGCGTTTATCGGTCAGTTTCATTCTATGATATAAGTTTCCGATGTTAATATATCTATGATATGCTCTACAGTCTTTACTACATAATGTTTTACATTAAGCGATGTCCCATACAATGCTTTCATGCCTGTTGCCATAACCTCACTTAAATATGCCGATTTCTCTACTTCGTACAATGGCTGTGAGGATATGCCGTCCATTACTTCGGTGATTCTGAAATGTTCGAGAGTAACTCTATATGCAAATACATTCTTAAATCTGATTGTGAGTGTTCGGTTGTTGTCAAATCGGTCGAGCGCAATTATAAGGTCGGTGGCGTCATAATCAATTGAGTTTATTGAACACTCGCAACTAATCACATTTATGGGGTGATATATTTCGTTGGTCATTTCATTTGTAGTCTTTAAGTTCATTCAACGCAGGCAACGGTTCTTCATACGCTTTCTTTACCCATTCGGACAAGAGCACATGCCTCCTTTTTCTTTCTACCTTTCCAAGTCCCTCTGCCGGAAACTGAAACTGTATTTTGATATAATCGGATAGTATTTGTTTCATCGTTCCACCTCATTAAAAATGTCATTCAATTTAGGGTACACCAACACAACATTAGGTTCGCCTCGTTTATTCATCATTTCCGCCTGTTGCAGAATCCTGTTTTTGATGGCGGGATAATCTTGGGGAGCGGCAAGGCGTGACGCTTTCAGATAAAGGAATATCCAGTCTGCGCCCACATTGGGCAGTATGCTTTCATCATCCAACAACGGCCGGACTGTCTGCTGATAGAAATCCTCCACAGTTGCATAACGGGTAAAAACGGCTTTGGCATTCTTTTCCACTTCGCCTTTCAGCAGAGCGAACCGTTCATCGTATCGGCTACCGTCTTTCGGAAAATAAAAATAGCTGTCCGTGTTCAGCATTTCCCCATCGAAGGCTACGGTATAATTGCTGCGCTGGTCTTTCAATGTTTTGAAGGAGAACGGCTCAAACCATTTGTGCAGAACGTCAAAACGCCTGCCGTATATTGGGTACAGTCGTAATGCCGGTTTATCGGTTTCGCTGTCCCAACTTCGGGTATAGGCTTCAAATTCGACAGATTCCCAACCATCGGCAGTTGCCCTTATCAATTTCCGTCCCTTTAACTTGAATTCGGACAGATATTCACTCGAAGCGATTAATTGTTGCAATATCTCTTTTTTCATGGTTTCTCGTTTTATTTATTCTCGGCAGGATAAAACAGTAGCTTTTTATTCTTCAGGAAGTCATTATAAACACTATCCACTTGATACATCACAGGCTCATGAACGCCTAAATGTTCCAACGCATTGCGGAATTCGTCCTCTTCCTCTATCAACATAACGGAGTCGCACCGGGTATCGACAATGATAAATCGCTCCATCGCCAACTCAAATTTTTCTATAGCAAGGTCGTTATAATCCGGTGAAAGCTCTTTGGAATATCTGCAATAGATAACCGAATCTGTTATTCCTACTGTTTCAACCGTTTTACGTGCGCTTTGTACAACATTAGTACCTAAATCTGTATCATTTACATCGTTTTCAATTACCAGCACCCAAAATCTTTCAGTCAGAATGTTATCCAGCGAAAGTAATTGATACGGAGCTATCAAAGGCAGTCTGATATAGTCCCATCCTCCGGGATTTGTATAAAATCCATTATCAAAAATTTCATCTATCCCTGATAGGATACATTCTTTTATTTCATAAACTTTATTGGCAATTCTCCTGCAACTGCATACTGACAAAACAATGGTTGTCAATATGATGATACTACCTGTTGTTTTATATAATTGTTTCATCATCTTTCATTATCATTGAATAAACAGCCCCATCATGCCTTGTCATAATCACAAAGACATATCCTTGTGGGCGTATGTACCTCCGTATCGTCCGGCTTTTGCCTGCACACTTATCGCATTTGTACGGGCGACAAACTCCTTGACGCTTATTTTGAAACTGTTCAGACCTGATTGATTTCTAATTGTGGCGAATTCGCCATAATTAAAATCGGGATTATATACCTTTTCCCAGATACCGATATATTCAAGGGTGTTTCGATTGCGCAGCCAGTCGGTTATGAAGGAATCTCCGTCTTTGGCTCGCAACATATCGGTCAGGCAGATGTAGTCTTCTCCATCGACCTTTATAACACTGATTTCGGTATTTTGAACTGTTATTTTTGCCATCATCGTATATAAAAGCGAAAAACTCCGCCGCTATCCCTGCGAGGCTGACCAAAGCCCATAAGACAGCGAAGGAGTTTCGTATGTTGCTTTATCGTTTTGATTCTTCAGGTCATTAGCGCAGTTGTATTTTATTTGCAAAGGTAATACATTTTCCCGGTTTTTCTTGCATAATCCAAGAAAATGTGTATATGCATGTGTAAATAAAGGTTTTGTACGCTATGAACACAACGACAAGATAGCGATACTAAAATGGTACTAAATTTAAAATATCCTCTTTTAGTGAATTTATAAACATGTAAATATCAACGTATTATAAGATTGCATATTTTGTCGCCCACCATCCGATACGATACACAATCAGAGCGATAAGCATGATGATTTTATCGA
>OWIC01001010.1_pt1 | contig 9276 bp, 12 predicted proteins | sample 1732791 | NCBI WGS metagenome assembly OWIC01 (sample SAMN05065754, study PRJEB22554) | human gut metagenome | biome: ENVO:2100002; feature: ENVO:00000062; material: ENVO:00002003 | host: Homo sapiens | place: USA
AATATACCAATTTTGTTCGGTTAAACATACCCATGGGTGGGGCACTTTTTAAATGTTGTTCCGGGTCCCTTTTCAAGTGTTAGCTACAGATTACCATTTGACGCATGAGGACAAAAGCCCGCATGATTGAAATGTTTACTTCTATGGCTACTTTGGAGCGGAGAACCGAAGAAAGCATGGCTACGCCCTGTTCGGTGAAAGCCATAGGCATAGCAACGCCGAAGTTGTAAGCAGGGGGTATCACATTTTGTGACACCCCTATGGATAACAGTAAGTTAGCTTCCTCTTGGGCGAGAACAAACATGAAATCACTGGGGAAGCGGTCGATATTACGTTTGACCGCTTGTTTCAAGGCTCGTGTTTCCACTTGGTAGAGTTCTGCCAAATGATAATCAAGCATCACCCGGCAACCTCTGACTTCAAAAATCTTGTTTTGGATAATCTGTAAATCCATAATTGTATATTTTAGGGAATTAAGTAATGTTGGAATAAATAGTAAGGACTGGTCACAAATTGTGACCAGTTCCCAATAATCAAGATTACATGGCGACTTCCTTGTAAATCTTCTCGATGCCGACAAACTTCTTGTCAAGCCCCTGCATATCGCTGCCTATCTTGCTGTTAGTGATGCGGGCGTAAATTTGTGTCGTTTCGATATTGGTGTGTCCCAGCATCTTGGAAACCGTTTCAATGGGTACGCCCTTTGATAGTGTGGTGGTCGTTGCGAACGTGTGCCGGGCAAGGTGGAAAGTAATAGGCTATGCAAGGAAAAGCGAGGATGTGAAGTAAAAACGTAAGTCGTTTGAAATGAGCAGGATTTCCGTATTCTGCCAAGTAGGAAAAAAGCAAAAGGGGACGGAATATTGAGGTCGTTCAGTTACCAAAACGTTAGCCGGCCTGTTACCGAAACGGACAGTGGTAACGGAAAGAAGTAAAATGAAGTCCGCACCGTTTCGTTTGCGCTCATACACAATGTTTTGCATATCAAGGAACGCTTATATGGCAAGTAATTTTGCACAACCAAAATATAAGCGTTATGAAAGTGGAAAAATTCAAGGTGCTGCTCTACCTCAAAAAGAGCGGACTGGACAAGTCGGGCAAAGCCCCGATAATGGGAAGGATTACGGTGAACCGCACGATGGCGCAGTTCGGATGCAAGCTGTCATGCACACCGGAGTTGTGGAATCCCCGTGAAAGTCGTCTGAACGGCAAGAGCCGTGAGGCGGTGGAAACCAACGCAAAGATTGACAAGCTGCTGCTGGCGGTGAACATGGCATTTGACAACCTCGTGGAGCGCAAGATTGATTTCGATGCCACCGACGTGAAAGACCTTTTCCAAGGCAGCATGGAAACGCAGATGACCCTTATGAAAATGACGGATATTGTCTGTGACGACATCAAGGCGCGTATCGGCATAGACCGTGCAAAGGGGACTTATCCTGGCTATCACTACATGCGGCTGGCACTCGGAGAGTTCATCGAGACCAAGTACAAGGTCAAGGATTTGGCTTTCGGACAACTGACGGAGCAGTTCATCCACGACTATCAGGCTTTCGCCATGGAAGAGAAAGGCTATGCGATAGACACCGTCCGACACCATCTTGCCGTACTGAAGAAGGTTTGCCGCCTTGCCTACAAGAAGGGGTATTCCGAGAAATGCCATTTCCAACATTTTACATTGCCCAAGCAGTCGGAAAGAACCCCACGGGCATTGAGCAGGGAGTCGTTCGAGAGAATCCGTGACGTGGAGATTCCCCCGTACCGAAAGACACACATACTGGCACGCGACCTTTTCCTGTTCGCCTGCTATACGGGCGTATCATACGCCGATGTGATTTCCATCACGGAAGAAAACCTATACACGGACGACAACGGGGCATTGTGGCTGAAATACCGCAGGAAGAAGAACGAACACAGGGCGAGCGTGAAACTCCTGCCGGAAGCGTTAGCGTTGCTTGAGAAATACAAGGATGAGACAAGGGAAACGCTTTTCCCGATAATCCATCACCCGAACATGAAGCGGCACATGAAGGCGTTGGCGGCACTGGCAGGAATCAAGGACAACTTGTGCTATCATCAGGCGAGGCACAGCTTTGCCTCGCTGATAACGCTTGAAGCAGGCGTATCGATTGAGACCATCAGCCGGATGTTGGGACACTCCGACATTTCCACGACACAGGTCTATGCCCGTGTCAGCCCGAAGAAGCTTTTCGAGGACATGGACAAGTTCATCGAAGCAACCAAGGATTTTCAATTAGTTATTTAATCTTTTAATACATAAAAACGATATGCGAAGTACATTCTCATTGTTACCCTATATCAACCGCAACAGGATAAAGGCGGACGGAACGACCGCCATCCTTTGCCGAATAACCATTGACGGAAAGCAGACCGCCGTCAGTACAGGAATCTATTGCCGTCCGGAATACTGGAACGGCAGGAAGAACGAGATAAAGTCCGCAAGGGAGAACAACCGCTTGCAGGAATACCTCCGGCTCATTTCAGAAGCATACGAGGAAATCCTGAAATCGCAGGGCGTGGTCAGCGCGGAGATATTGAAGAGCCACATCACCATGAACAATGTCCATCCGACAACCCTCCTGCAAATGGGCGAATGGGAAAGGGAGCGGTTGAAGAGACACTCCGAGGAAATAGATTCGACTTCCACTTACCGAGGTTCAATGTACTATCAGAAGTACCTGACGGATTATCTCATGTCTTTCGGTAAGAAGGACATCGCCCTTGAGGAAGTGACGGAGAATTTCGGCAAGTCCTACAAGGCGTATCTGAAGAAGTGCAAGAATTTCGGGGCTTCCCAGACCAACAAATGCCTGTGCTGGCTGAACCGACTGTTGTACCTTGCCGTGGACAGGGATATTATCCGTGTGAACCCCTGTGAGGATTTGGAGTATGAGCCAAAGCCGGAGGCAAGGCACAAGTACATCAGCCGTGAGGAGTTCAAGAGAATCCTCTCCACCCCGATGTATGATAAGCGTCAGGAACTTGCAAGACGGGCTTTCATCTTTTCCACGCTGACGGGATTGGCGTATGTGGATATTAAGCTCCTGCATCCGCACCATATCGGACGCAATGCAGAGGGCAGACGGTATATCCGCATCAACCGCAAGAAAACGAACGTGGAGGCGTTCATTCCCCTGCATCCCATAGCGGAACAGATATTGTTGCAATACAACACAACTGATGATGAACAGCCCGTGTTCCCACTCCCGAGCCGCGATGCCCTGTGGTTTGAGATTCATGAGATTGGCGTAATCATAGGGAAAGAGGATAATTTGAGCTATCATCAAAGCCGCCACAGCTTCGGAACATTCTTGATTTCGGCGGACATCCCGATAGAGAGCATCGCCAAGATGATGGGGCATTCCAACATCCGAACCACACAGGGATATGCACGGATAACCGATGATAAAATCTCGAAGGACATGGACAAGCTGATGGAGCGGAGGAAGAAAGTATCGGCTGGCGAAAAGACAAACAACAAACAATAGCAATATCAAGTGAATATATTATGAATAGAGGAATCATTACAATCAGTGATACGGGTGTGGTCACTATGCCGACCGCTCCTGTATGGATGACACAACAGGAGATAGCCGACCTGTTCAGCGTGTTCTCCTGCCACGTTCGCAAGGCAATCCGTTCTATTTACAAGAACAAGGAAATGAGTGAACTTGACACAATGAAGTACATCAGGCAAGCGAACGGTATCAGCTACGACGTTTACTGCATTGAAATGGTTATAGCCATTGCGTTCAGAATATGCAGTAGGGATAGTGTCGCTTTCCGGCGATTCGTAGCGAGCAAAGTGAGTGAGACCACAAAGGCAAGTCCAACCATGCTCTTTGTTTCCGTTGGCAGGACAGGCAATGTGTGGGGCAGTTGATAGACAGAAGCCCGACACCCTGTTTTGTCAAAGTCAGACTTTGACCACTACAATATCAGATATTGACCGCCTCGAAGTCAGACATTGACAACGGCAAGGTGACATATCGTGAAAAGGAACGGCTTACGGCGAAGCATGGAAATGACGCTTCATCCGTAAGCCGTTTCTTCTTTTCGTTTGCCGGATTTCCAATCATGTACCCGTCAGCCGATAAGCGGAGCGGTAGTTGTCAGTAAGCATCCGTTCGATGTCCGATTCACGGTAGAGGATTTTGCCGCCCAACTGGATGTAAGGGATGCGTCCCTCGTTACGGTAATCCTGCAAAGTCCGGCGGCTTACCTTCAACCGTGCCGAAACTTCCTTGTCGGTGAAGAAACGCTCGCCACCCAGTGTCGGGCGGTAGCTGGCGGTCATACGCTCGAAGTTGTCCAGCAGGCGGTCGATGCTGCCCATGAAGTGGATTATCCACTCGTTGTCCTTGTTTATCAGTTCATTCATATACTTTGGATTTAGTGGGTTTATTGTATTCAGTGATTAGATTGTCTTTCCTTTGAACCTTGCATCCTTCCGCTTGTCCTCCACGATGGAGACAATGCGCTGAACGTCTTCGGGACGGTAGTATGTCTTGTGGTTTATCTGCGAGTAGGCAAGTGTGCCGTTGTCTCGCAGGGTCTGCAACGTGCGAGGACTGATGTTCAGCATTTGGCACACGTCCTGATTGTCCATCCACTCTGTCATCTTTTTCTCTCCGTGCCGCTGGCAGATGGCATCCATGCGGCGGACAAAATGGTCGAACTTGGCGACCATCGCCTCAAAGGTCTTTCTTTCAATTGATACTATTTCCATATACTTCATTTTTTTGTTGTTATTGCTTCTTCTCGCTGCAAAGAAAAGGGGAAACCTTTATAAAACAATGGATTTTCTGAAACTGGCAGCTTGTGGCACCGTGTGGTAGAGGTTGTCTATAGTGGTAAAGTTAAATGCGCCTGTCCTACTGATTGCCGTGTCTATATTATAATTAGGTATAGGAACGGACTTCCATTGCCGTATTCTTAACCAGGCGGAACAAGCCATTGGTCGGACTGAAAATAAGCCCTTATTCCGATTTCACATCACATTCCGTCTAATACAATCATTCTGGCAAATCGGTGAAGTCTGCACCGATGTTCAGACAGGCATTAAGCAAAGCCATACAAAATTGCCCCACTGCACCCGAATGTTTGACAGTCTGGAATACAGGCAGTTATTTTGCTTCCGACAAACGGTCAAGTATGCGCATACAGGCCAACGAGTATTCACTTTAAATTAAAAGTAAAATGAGAAAGAATTTCAAGAACATCGAGAACGATGAAGAGTTCAAAAACTTCAGAATTGAGGACTACCTGCCTTCCGTGAACACGAGAAAGCAGGAAACTGCACCTCTTATGTTGGAAGAAGAAACAGCCGCAACGGAGGAAGGAACAACTCTCTTTCCGTCGTTGGGTAAGCCGGACACGTTCGAAGAGCAGGAGGTCATAACTGATACCGTGAATGGGGATGAAGTGACAATGGAAACATCGGAATCATATGCGGATATGGATGTAGAGGAAACTCCCGAAGTGCCATCTGAACGGACAATAGCCAGACGTATCAGTAGTAAGCAACGTAGGCTGTCGTTGGACGAATACCGCTCCACCTTCCTGCAAGTTCCCAAGATTGCAGACCGCAAGCCCGTATTCGTCAGCCATGAAATGCGTGACAGGTTAGACAGGATTGTCCGCTACTTCGGAGGCAGGGGTATGAGCGTGTCGGGACTGGTCGAGAACCTTGTCCGCCACCACCTTGCCACTTACGGAAACGACATTGACCAATGGCGTAAATTGTAGGAATTAAGGATTTTCCAACGGGGGGTCTTTCAGAGATGCTCTTAATGGGGCAAACGCAGTTTTGGAGGGAGCAAGTTTATGTTTCGGTCTGACCGAAACCACTTGCCCCACTCCAAAACTCGCAGGGGAGGTACATCCCGTTGGTCTATACAGTATTTACAGTAAACTAAGATAACATGGAACAGAAAAAGAAACGTAGCAAAGGCGGTCGTCCTGTCAAGGGAGCGGCAGATAAATTGAAATACCGCATCACGGTGAAAATGGCAACAGAAGATTACTACCTGCTGAAGTCAAAGGCGAAATCAGCAGGAACCTCGCCGAGTGAATTCATCCGTGGCTGCATCCGAAATGGAGAGGTAAAGGAACGGCTGACCAAGGAACATTGCGACCAAATCCGCAAACTATGCGGCATGGCGAACAACCTCAACCAGCTTGCACGCAAGGCGAACGCGGAGGGATATACGCCCGTGTTCGTGCCATGCCGCACACTGATGATAGAGATAGACAACCTTGTAAACCGGATACGCCTATGATAGCGAAAATCATGAAAGGCGCAGACTTCAAGGGTGTGGTTTACTATATCCTGAACGATAACAAGGGTACTGAAATCATAGATGCCGAGGGCTTATTCTTGGAGAATAACGACACGATAGCGCAGGGATTTGTCGGTCAGGCGAGCATGAATCCGAAGGTCACAAGACCTGTCGGGCATATCGCGTTGAGCTTTTCCAAGGAAGATTTTCCACGCCTGAGCAATGCGGTCATGGCAAGGATAGCACGTGAGTACATGGAGCGAATGGGCATCAAGGATACGCAGTACATCATAGGAAGGCACTTCGACAAGGAGCATCCGCATGTGCATATCGCGTTCAACCGAATAGATAACAACGGTAAGACCATTTCCGACCGTAACGACCGCTTCCGCAGTGAGCGTATTTGTAAAGAACTTACCAAGAAATACGGTTTGCATTTCGCCAACGGCAAGGAACAGGTAAAAATCCATCGCTTGCGTGAGCCGGACAAGACGAGATATGAACTATACGATATTCTCAAAACGGAAGTCGGCAGATGTAGGGATTGGGACACCCTGCTTGAACGGTGGGAACGACAAGGTGTGGAAGTGCAGTTCAGATACAAGGGGCAGACGGATGAGATACAGGGCATTGTGTTCGCCATGAACGGCTACCGTTTCAACGGTTCCAAGGTGGACAGGAGCTTCAGCTATTCCAAGATAGACGCGGCGCTAAGGTGTAACAGCTACGAGGAACGGCAAATGAGACCTCAACAGCAAGCCAATCGGGAAGAAATAAGTCCTACTTCAAATAGCAGCGGCAACCTTATCAGTGGTTCATTAGGCTTGTTCACACCGAGCAATGTGCCAGAAGAACAGCAACTATACGACCCATATTTGAAAAACAAGAAAAAGAAGAAACAACGTAAAATCAACTGGTAATTATGGCAGATAACAACAATGTATTCATCCTCTTTGAGGAAATCAAGACCATGCTTGAAGGCATGGCAAACAAATTGGAAGCACTTCCAAAAGTGATAGACGGACAACAGCCGGACGGGAACGACAAGCAGGACTTGTCCACGATTAAAGAAGTAGTGGCAGAAACGACAAAAGCCCAATCCGAGGAAATTAAAGGCTTACTGGCAAAACAATGGAAGGCTTATGCACAACTCTCCACCTTGACCCTGCAACAACTTGATGCAATCAAGACGTTGCAGAATGAACAAGGCATACAACAAAAAACGCAACCACAGGAGCATATCCATAAGCATAGTTTCGACATCAAATCAAGCAAGGTGTTCTCTTTCGTTGTGGGATTGGGGGTAGTATGCACTTTCTCCTTGTGGGGCAATATCAAACTATGGCAGTCCAACCGTCAGTATGCCGATGATGCGTTGAAGTTCCGTGCCATCCGCGCATGGGGCGGATGCGATGCCAACGATGTGCTTTGGCTCAACAAGGTGTTCGACATCCATCGGGACGAGAAAGCCATCGAGTGGGTACGGAAACAGGCAGAGGGATATGAGACATCTCTCAAAGCCGTTTCCGACAGTATCATGCAGGAAGGCTTGAAAGGCAAATTACCAACTGACAACCCAAAATCCGATTGATATATGGCATCAGTAAAGGTCAAGTTCCGCCCTTCGGCTGTCGCAGACAAGGAAGGGACAATCTACTACCAAGTCATCCATAATCGAGTAATCCGTCAGATAAAGACGGATTACCGTGTCTTTGGGGAGGAATGGAATGGGAAAAACGGTGTTGTAATTCTTTTCGCCAATAGCAGAGCAGATATTCTACGTTCGATGAAGGAACGCATCGGATGGGATATGAAAAGGCTGAAAGCCATCATAGGAAGAATGGAAAGTACTGGTAACGGTTTTACAGCGGATGACATCGCAGAGGAATATCAGGAGACCACAAGGGAGCAATCCTTCTTCCGGTTCATGGAGGGTGTCATTGCCCGTCTGAAACGACTTAACAAGGAACGGACGGCGGAGAATTATTCCGCTACACTCAACAGTTTCATGCGCTTTCGGGAATGCAATGATATCTTGTTGGACGGTATTGACTCCGATCTGATGATGGAATACGAGGCTTACATGAAAGCACAAGGCATAACGATGAATACCGTTTCATTCTACATGCGCATACTCCGTGCGGTTTATAACCGTGCCGTGGATAAGGGACTGACGGAACAACGCAATCCGTTCAGGCACGTCTATACGGGCATTGACAAGACCGTGAAACGTGCCATTCCGCTGAAAGCCATCAAGCGGATTAAGGGGCTGGACTTGTCCATGAATTCCTCCTTGGAGTTTGCAAAAGATATGTTCATGTTCTCGTTCTACACACGCGGTATGTCGTTCATTGACATGGCTTACTTGAAAAAGAAGGACTTACAGAATGGTATTCTTTCTTACCGTAGGCGCAAGACGGGACAGCAACTTTTCATCAAGTGGGAGAAATGTATGCAGGAGATTGTTGGCAAATATCAGAAAGATGGAACTGATTACCTGCTGCCTATAATCAAGGAAGCGGGCAATGAGCAACGGCAATACCGTAATGCGCTACGTCTCGTCAATAACAAGCTGAAGGAAATAGCAACAATGGCAGGGCTACAAGTGAATCTCACTATGTATGTCAGCCGTCATTCTTGGGCAAGCATCGCGAAGAACAAGAACGTTCCACTCTCCGTAATCAGTGAGGGAATGGGGCATGATTCTGAAGCGACCACGCAAATTTATCTGGCCTCATTGGACAATTCCTTGGTGGACAAGGCGAACGAGATGATACTGAAAAACCTATAGGAATGTGTTTAGCAAAACGGGCTATCTCTTCGTAAGAGAGGGATTTACGATCGCAAAGGTACGTAAAAGAATGCAAAATAAAGAATTTTTCAGCAACGAAAATGTCTTGGAATGCCCAAAAACATAAAGAAGTGATTTAAACTTATTTTCAATTCTCAATAAAAGATTTTAAATGTTAAAATA
>OWIC01001061.1_pt1 | contig 8707 bp, 5 predicted proteins | sample 1732791 | NCBI WGS metagenome assembly OWIC01 (sample SAMN05065754, study PRJEB22554) | human gut metagenome | biome: ENVO:2100002; feature: ENVO:00000062; material: ENVO:00002003 | host: Homo sapiens | place: USA
AGATGAGCGCTAGTCTCGTGGGCTCGGAGATGTGTATAAGAGACAGCATTATAACAACATGGAAGATAACTATTCTGAATAGTCACCGGGAAAGAACAAAAAGGGAGGAGAGCCGCATATGGATAAAAGGGGTAACATATCTTCACGAAATATGAGATTATTTGCAGCAATTATGACACTCATCGAGGCACTTGTCCTCATATCACTCGCAGGCTGTGCCGGCAAAAAGGTAGATTATGGCACTGATACAGAAAAACTGACAAAAAGTGCTGTATGCAATGTAAAGGATTTTAGTACAGATGAGACCTACAGCGATGAGTTTTCCGTGCAGACAGAAATTGGAAATGTAAATATAGATATAAGTGCAAAAGTGGAACTGCCTGATTGTAAGACAATGTCAGTAGTTGAAGTGGAAAAGATACCTTATTCTGCAAAGCTCAAGGAAAAGGTATTGAAGGCATACTTTGGAGAGTCACAGATTTATTACTATGATAAGGAACATTGGACAAAAACACAGCTTCAAAATCTTATTGATTCCATAAATTCCTCAACAACACCAACTGATACATCTGGCACAGGAAACAGAGCTGAGTTTTTGAAGGAATATACGCATTATCTGGAAAATGCCGGGGATGAATGGACTATAGCTACAGAGTATGATTCATGTGATGAGTTTGTAGGGAAAAAAGGAAACACCTGGTATAACGTGAATTTTGTTGCAGATGGTGATGAAAATAAATGGCTGTCGGGAATTGGCGCAGGTCCGATTGAAGGATATACCAAAAAGACAGGAAGTAATGAATACGAGTGGAGCAATATATTTAACGATGGATATGTGCAGCAATACTTTGGACCGGATTCACTCATGGAATATGATACGGTAAATGATATCACGGATTCACAGGATACATCGGGAGAGGAAATCGCGCAGGAGGAAAATGAATCGGGTATCACAATAGAAGAAGCGGGGAATATGATAGACAGTTTTTTGAAAGAGACAGGTTTTTCATCCATCCCGCAGACTGAGAGCTCGCAGCTGAAATGGAGTGGATATAACGAAAGAGCCGATCATGTGTATCAGGAAGATGATATACATGAGTGTGTAAGTGGTTATAGATTTTACTACAATATCGGAGTTGGCAAAATATTATTTGATGATGCTTTAAATCCGATGGATTACAGCGGATACAATATGAAATATGGTGATAGTATAGAGGATACTTTTGATAATGAATTCTACAATTTTTATGTTGATAAATATGGTATATGTACTTTTTATATAGACTGCCCGGTAAGTATAGTAAGAAAACAGGAAAATGTAGAAATGCTTCCTTTAGAAAATATATTTGATATTGCCCGGGATGAGCTTAAAAACAATGCTGAGGAATATGTACTGGATACAAATGTAAAATATTACACTCTAAAACTTGCATACATAAGGGTAAACAACCGGACTGATATGCAAAAATACAGTTATATTCCGGCATGGAGTCTGGAATTGCTGCAGAAAGACACTACAAATGCATGCCCTGTATTTATCAACGCGATTGACGGAAGTGTGATACATCCGGACGATCTGAGTTAAGATACAGAATGTTTACATCGGACCGTACTTTCACAGGAATAATTATGTTGTAGAAAAAATGTGACATATCAGGGAGGATTGGCATATGAGAAAACACACAAGAATACTCGCAGCGGCTATGACGATCGTTGAAGCGATAGTAATCATCTCACTCACAGGCTGCTCAGGCAAAAAAGTAGATTATGGCACTGAGAGCGAAAGTAAAGAAACAAAAAATATGTCTGCCTTAGCTGATATAAAGGCAGACTCCGGCTGGAATGAAAACTTTACCATACAGACCGGTAATGGCGAGAAAACAGTATATGTATATGCAAATATTGTAGTTCCGGACTTCGATAACATGTCGGTTGTTGAGGTGGAAAATGTAAAGATAGATGCTGATTACAAAAAGCGTTTTCTGGATTTATATTTTGGTGGGAACGAGTACTATTATCACGATCCGGATCATTATACTGTTGACGAACTGAATGAGGTCATAGAGTACTGGCAGAAAGAACAGGATGATACTTACAGGGAGTGGTTGGAACAGCGGCTGGCTGAATACAGGGATAAGCTTGAAACGGCAAAGACTACTTATACCGTGGCAAAGGATCTCGAAAACTGTGAAGTATTTGCAGGCTACAAGGGTGATGTGTTCTGTGAGGTGGAGTTTGAGGCTCACAAGGTACATGCTTACGCCTTGCATCAGTCCGGGACAGATTACGGTCCACCATCTTTAAGGAATGAGGACTATGATACCATAACGCAGACTTTTCAGGATGATGATCTAAAGGATAAGGCAGACGAGACCTCAAATGAGGGCAGTAAATCTGCCGCATCAGCCAAAAAAGAAGCCGGGAATTTCCTTAGTAAATTGGGAATGCAGGATCTGGTGGAACGAGGTGAATGTGAGTGCAGCTGGATAGGTTTTAATATTGACAGCGAAAAGGAAAATGACTATCAGACAGCAGCGTGGGGATATATTTATTCATACGCGACCGGCATAGACGGCATCACATTTAAGGATGGATTTGATATGGATACCTATTTGTCGGGGTATGAAGCAATTGATAGTGATATAGATGATGTTACACTGCCTGACAGTACACTTCTTACAGTCACTGATGATGGAATAATTGATGTGCAGATGGAATATCCGGTAAATGTAACACAGATCTATAAGGATGTGGAGCTTATTTCTCTGAAAAATATAGAGCAGATCATCAAGGCGGAGATTACGGAAAATCCTGATAAATATGATACCGCGGCGACATTCAATAAGCTGCAGCTTAGTTATCTTAAGATAAGAAGTGACAGTGAACAGGGAAAATACAGCTATGTTCCGGCGTGGGTACTGTCACGTATGGTAGACTCCAATGAGCAAAATGCTATCTTTGTAAACGCTATAGATGGAACGATCATAAATTTGGAAAATTCACTGTAAAGGAGAGGCTATGAAGAGGAAAAACGTTATTATGTCGGCGTTGGTTCTTGCAATAGCATTAACCGGCTGTTCAGGAAAAAAGTAGATTACAATATGGAAACTGAAAATATAAACACAAAAGCAGGAAGCGATATAAGTGCGTTTGACGACAGTACGAAATGGAATGACAGCTTTTCTGTTGAGACATCTGACAAAAGTGTGGATGTGGATATTTCAGCAGACATTACCCTGCCGGACTGCAAAAGCATGTCGGTTGTTGAGGTGAAGAATATAAAGGTGGGTGCCGATTTCAAAAAGAGTGTGATAGAGGCTTATTTTGGCGATAGTACCGTATATTATCACGACATACCTCATTATACGAAAGAAGAGATATATCACAGTATGGAAGTTGTAAAAAATGCGATTGCCGGATATCAGCAGGAAATTGATGCGGGACTTACCACAGAAGAGGGCGTCAGCAGGGTGATGAAAATTGAAAATGATCTGCTGGAACAGTATGAAAAGGCAGAACCGTCTGCACTTGATACGCGTGAAATAGCCACAGACTATACGGATTGTAATGAGTATCTGGGATATATTGGTAATGTTTTCTGTGAGCTTAGGTTTGGAATTGCTGAGGACGGTTCGCTTGAATATATTTCAGCACAGCCTCTTAAGGCAGGAAGTGAGGGCACATCATATGATAGCAGTGAGTATGGCTATTACGGACCACCATCATTTGCAGAGGAACAGGGTGTAGGGGGCCTTAATGGAGGTTCTACAGGTGGAGATACTACATCTTCATATGACAACGAGTGTGTATTGAACAAAGAAGAAGCTGTAAAGAAGGCAGAAGAATTTCAAAATAAATTAGGCAGGGCTTCACAGGTATATATAGGAACCTCAGACTACGAGTGGAGCGCAGGAGTGATAGAGGATGGTGATGATACTGTAAAAACTGATGATAAAGAGAGCGTCATAAAGGATACAGCCTGGGGATATATCATAGATTATGGCGAGGGTGTGGATGGCATAGCGTTTTGCAAGTCACTCGATTTCACCCGGAATATGGATATATGGGAGACACTCGATAACTATGATGATTTTATGCCATATGGCAATAGTTCCTTTATTGTGACGGATCAGGGAGTGACGGAATTTACTGTTTCTTACCCGGTTGATATTGTAAATGAGTCAAAAAACGTAGAACTCTTGTCAATGGACACTATTAAAGAGATCATCAAGGATGACATGACAAAAAACTCAGATCAGTATGATTTTACACAAAATCACACTTACAACAATCTAAAGCTCGGATATATCCGTTTGAAGGATGCATCTGACAAGGATAAATGTACTTATGTTCCGGCATGGTGTCTGTCAAAACAGGATAAGGGCTACGACAGATATCCGGTGTATGTGAATGCGATAGATGGCACGATCATAAGGAGTGATGATCTAATATAAGATACTGTTATTGGCTGCAATAAAGTTTATACATGGAGTTACATTTTTAGATAATAGATCAGGTTCATATTTATTTGGAAAAGATGTGGAAAATATATGATTAATAAAAAGAAAAAATATGTAGGGCGTTTGACACTTGCCACTGCAATTACCTCTATTTTATTTTCAGGATGTGGGGCGGCACAAAAGGAGCTTGCACAGACGGACAGAGCTTCCTACGAGAAAATATCATACCAGACAGTTACGGTACAGAGCGGTTCACTCACACCGCAGACTACCATCAGTCTGAGCGCGCAGGGCTATACCAGGTTTTCCTATGGTGCGACAAACACGGAGCTTACGCTCGAAAAGGTAAATGTGGCAGTGGGTGATCATGTGAAAAAGGGTGATATACTGGTGGCTTTTAAATCCGGGGAGATACAGAAAAAGATTGAGGACTACAGCGGGCAGATCAGTCAGAATAAGCTTTTAGCAGAGCACTACAGGGCTATTATGAAAATCGATGATACTCAGGATTATTCAAGCGATATTGCCCAGCTTGATAAGGATACAGAGGTTGCGCAGCTTTATCTTGATGAGGCTAAGGAAAAACTGTCGAGATATCAGATCACGGCATCAGAGGATGGTACGATCACAGCAATGAACAATTCGCTTTTGGCGGGAGTTTTTGAACCGGGCAGCAATCTTATAACAGAAATCAGCGGAAACGGCAATTACGAGGCTGACAGACCGGAAGGTTATGACTTTAATGTAGGTGATGTATACACGGCAACAGCATCTGATATAGAGTTTGAACTTAAGGTAAAAGAGGTGGACGATAAAAAACTTGTTTTTGAACCGGTATCGGACATGTCGGCAGTATCGGATGCACAGATATTTTCCATGGAAGTGACGCGCCCTGCTATAGAAAATGCTGTGTATGTGCAAAAGGACGCAGTACATGAGAAGGATGGCAGGTATTTTGTATACACACTGGATGAGAATGGATACAGACAGGCGGTATGGATAAGTGTCGCAGATCAGGTGGGAGACTACCGGATCATCACAGAAGGACTTAAAAGCGGGGATGAGGTGGTTTTGCAGTGAAGAACAGAAACCTTTTATCAATAAAAAAACTGGCAGTACTGGGGATATGTGTATCGTTTGTGGCAGGCGGCTGTGGAAAAATGACAGAAAGCAGCATACCAAAGCTTGAAGAACCTGTAGCGTTAAATGAAGCCTACAGACCTGTGGAATACGGTACGATCGGCTCCCTGCAGGTGCTGATGGCTACCGCAGTTCCTAGGGATTACTGCAATTACTACAGTGCCAATGTAAATATTTCACAGATATATGTGGAGCCGGGAGATACAGTAAATGTAGGGGATGTGCTTGCTGTCTGTGATGTGGATGAGGCAAAAAAACAGTTGCAGGAATGTAAGGATGCGCTGGTGCATGAGAATGAGACATATGAGATATCCGCTCAGATCTCGGATACGCAGATCAAATTATGGGAGAGTCAGGCTGCGGATACGGACGAATTTTCAACAGAACAGATTGAGAAAAAAGAGAGCACAGAAGATGATTACAATACGCAGATTGCCACAGAACAGGAAAATCAGCGGTACGATAAGCAGCTTCACGAATACCGAGTGCAAAAGATCAATGAGCAGATGGCTTCATATCAGCAGATTGTTGATGATGGAACGCTTAAGGCAGCCCACAGCGGTCTTGTCACTTACACTAAGAAGCTGACAGATGGAAGGTCTGCTGCGGCATACGAGAATATAGTCATTGTCTCAGATACGGATGACCTTGTGCTGGATATAAAGGGCACAGCCATAAATGAGTACAAATACAGCGATTATGACAAGAAATATGTGATAGTCGATGGCGAAAAATATGATGTCACTGAGTCTCAATATACATCAGAGGTTTTGGTACTTTCGAAGATAAACAACCGCTATCCGGATGTGTGCGTGGAAAGCAGGGAAAAGCCGTCTCTTACGGCAGGACAGATGTATCCGGTATATTTTGAAAAGACAAAAGCAAATCAGGTACTTGTCGTGGGAAAAGATTCCATCTATAAGGATGGCGATACCAGATATGTCTATGTGAAAAATGATGAGGGCGGCCGCGAGAAACGCATCATAACAACAGGTGAGTCTGATGAAAACTATACACAGGTCACAGAGGGCTTAAAAGAGGGGGAGCTGGTTTACTATAATTCTACAGATCAGGTTCCGACAAAGTATAGCAAATATACTGTAACAAGGTCTGACTTTGATATAGCAAACTACGGTGTGCGCTACAGCAGATCTGACGCAGGGACGATAACCGAAACCTGTGATTATGAAGGGCAGATCGTATCGGTCAATGTGAAGCAGGACGATACGGTAGAAAAGGGCATGCTGCTTTACGTGGTGGATACCGGAGAGGGCAAAGCTGCTATAACAGAGGCGAAAAATGCGATCGACTCGGAGAATGAATCCTATGCGCAGAAGATTGCTGATTACGATAAACAGATAAAAGATTTATCTGAAGGTGGTAGCAGCGCAGAAGAAAATAACCGGCAGGATGAAAAGCCGGATACAGCATATGATGAGCAGCAGTTGAAACTGAATTTACAATTATTGAATCTGCAGAAAAAACTTGCCTGTGCAGACCACACCTATCAGCTTTCCCGGCTACAGTCAGCATATGACAGCATAAGCGCAGGAAATGACGGCAAAGGAAATATTTCAGTATATGCCAAAAATGACGGAAAAGTTTCAAAGGTGAGTGTCAAGGCAGGAGATAATGTGGAGAAAGGCTCAGATATCCTGCAGATAACCAGAAATTCCACGGACGTACTGCTGGTTCAGGTAAAGGATAGCAATAGCTATAAAGTATATAAGGACAATATAGCAGATGTGGGAGAGCGCGTATCACTTGAGCTGGACGGTACAACGATCTACGGAAGCTGTATCGGTTTTGCCGGTTACGGCAGGGAAGCTCAAAAGGGATATATAAATCAGGATGATAAAGGTGTGCATATTACCGGAATCACAGATTCGGGATATGGAAATGCAGCATTTTATATAAAACTTGACAATGGAATACCAGATGATCTGACCAGGGCATCCGCTGTAAAGTTTTCTTATGTTTCTTTTAAAAAGGTGGTAGTGGTGCCGACTTCGATCATACACAAGCAGATCAATCCGATGGACAAAGATGATATATCATACTATGTGTGGAAAATTGATGGGGACAGCGTGGTAAAGCAGCCGGTAATATTGAGCGATTATACATCAGGCAGCAATACACTTGTGCTTTACGGTATTGATGAGGGCGATGAAATATGTTTGGCTTCGTAATTAATAAATTAAAAAACAGAAAATGGTTAAATTTGTGTCTGCTTATGGGAGTGGCTTTGTTTATAGCACTTTTTGTGTGCCACCCTATGTTTGAAAAGGGCGCGGGCAATCAGATACTCGACAGACTTTTTACGGATCATGCCACACAGCAGAATGAGTTTCCAGCACGGATGAGCCGCGAGGGAACATATGCGGTGGCAGATTATCCTGATTCGCAGTCAGTGCTTGATAAGCTGTCAGGATACGAAAAGAAGTGGACTGAATATGTGGATATAAACAAGGTTTCCTCACAGCAGCTTATCACACTCCCAGGAGGACGCGCGGATACAGAGTTTGGAGGACCTAACAATTATTTTACAATAGGATATCTGCCGGGACTTTCGGAGTATGCGGATGTTGTAAAATCTCAGACTGGCACAGCCACATTCGAATGCTGTATAAGCGAAAAGACAATGGATCACTACGGACTTGTAGCAGGTGAAAAAATCTATTTACATGTACCTGATGGCAGTGGGAAAAAGGAAATTTCTTTCGTAATATCACAGATCTGTAGTGAAAAAGATATAAACGATCCATATTGGGCCAAGACGCTTTCGGATATGGGCGATGTGATATTTGTTTCGCAGGATGTTTTTGACGAAATGATGCAGTATTACAGCGAGGACAATATCAGCTACAGTGATTTTCTCATGCTGGATTACAGGCAGATCAACACGGAAAATGCCTCACTTTATGACGGTTATATGGAGCAGTTTAAGGATGCTGACAAGCTCTACAATGACAACATCCGTGATACGCTGGAGCGCTTTTTTACACAGCAGAAGACGATAAAGCTGATGCTTTGGGCGTTGGAGCTGCCGTGTCTTGTGCTTTTGATTTTATTTATAAGCTGTCTCTTATACACATCTGACGCTGCCG